>SDBT01010786.1_pt1 | contig 14731 bp, 19 predicted proteins | sample 2277101 | NCBI WGS metagenome assembly SDBT01 (sample SAMN10404973, study PRJNA504765) | marine sediment metagenome | isolation source: marine sediment core GS10_PC15, 103 cmbsf | place: Arctic Ocean: Southern Knipovich Ridge | collected 2010
GCATTTCGGCCCCTTCCGGCAGCCAGGTCCAGACAGCGTCCTTTGGGTAAGGCTCCCACCACTTCCAGGAGAAACGGGGCAGGGGAGTCCGCCTCACCGGCGTTCCGGTGCTTTTGGTCCCAGTGGTGTCTTGAAGCAGAAGGATCTTTCATGGCTTAAGCAGCACCTGTGTACTCATCTGCAGAGTTTACTCACTCAGGTTTGAATACTAAAGGGCTCGGCAAAAAGGTAGTTCTATGATCGAGTCGTTTTCAACAGATCCCGGTAGGATGCAAACGCCTTCCGCGAGAATCACCGCGTCTGTTCAGGCACCGAGGACCGTGATTCCGAAGGCGCGCGCGGCGATCGCCAGACCCCCATCATGAGTTGCCATGACTAGGTCTTGCTGCATCCGATCACGCCAAACCAACGCCGTCGCGAGATGTACCGCGTCGAGGGTGCCGAGTGGAGTCGGGAACGGCTCCGCCGCCCGTGCCAGGATGGGCCGCTGGAGGAGGACGAGGTCGACTGCTTCAAGCCAATCCTTCAGGGCGGCGAGTCTTAACACCGCCTCGTCCATCGAAAGCGAACCCTGTAGGCGGAGGCGGTCGATCGTTCGCGGGCACTCGACCGCTAGAAGCTCGCTTGAAACGAGGGCTTCACAGGACGGCAGGTCCTCTAGAGCGGCCGGCTCGCGGAGTATGAGCCGGAGCAGAGCGGACGAATCGAGGTATGCAATCACCTCGACGCGCGATCCTGGAGCAGCACGGTCAGACTGTCGGTGGGGGTAGACGGCGGCGGTGGTAGACGGAGGTCGCGCAGCTTTCGGGTTGCGCGGCGAATCTCGAGAGGAGTGTCCGCGTCGTACGGAACGATCCGGGCGATTGGCGTGTCTCGGTCGAGCACGGTCAGGGTGTGGCCGCGGCGCACCTTCCGCAGCTGCTGGCTGAGATGGGCCTTCAATTCAGCGATGCCAACCTTTGTCATGACCACATTATGGACATTAGTGGTCATATTGTCAAGAGCATGAGCTCACTCGGCTGAGATCGTCAATCTAGCGGAGCTGGAGGGTCATCTCCTCGTGCGGTATGAGCTCCATGAAGGGGCTCCAGAAGTTCCATCCGCGGCACCTCCGCCAGCCGTTCGCTCCTGGGACAGAGACGTTCCGCGTTCGGACGGCCGGCGGCTGCCGTGTAACGACAATCACTGAAGGCACAAGGCATTACGGCGAGGGTTCATCTGGCATTGGGTTTGCTTCCCCATGGGGGTCATGGAAACGCTCGTATCCGATGTGCGCTACGGTTTTCGCTTGCTGTTACAAAAACCCGGCGCCGCGGCCATCGCAATTCTAACGCTGGCCATCGGTATCGGCGCTACGACCGCGATTTTCAGTGTCATCAACGGCGTGCTCCTTCGCCCACTCCCTTACAATGCTCCGGACGAGCTCGTGATGGTGTGGCAGGACCACACGCGCGTTGACGGTCCGGCCACGGAGTGGGTATCGCCGGACAACTTCTTCGATTGGCGCGAGCAGAACCAAGTTTTCGACGGAATGTTCGCGCTCGGCGGGTGGAGGCCGACGCTCTCCGGCGTCGACGAGCCCGAACATCTGAACGGTGCCCGAGCGTCCCATGATGTTTTCTCGATTTTGGACGTTGAGCCCATGTTGGGTCGTGGGTTCACGGCGGAGGAAGACCGCGGCGGCGAAGATCTAGTCGTCGTTCTGGCGCATTCTTTGTGGCAACGCCGTTTTGGCGGCTCGCGCGACGTGCTTGGGACGGTAGTTACTCTCGATGGGAAACCGGCCACCGTCGTAGGTGTGATGCCGCCCGATCTCGACTTTCCCATCATTCGCAAACCGGAGATCTTCGCGCCCCTTCAGATCGACCGGTCGAACTCTTGCGGGCGCGGATGCGTTACGTTGCGCGTGGTCGCTCGACTCGAGGACGGCTCCACGTTCGAGCGGGCCCGCTCGAACATGGACGCCATCGCGGGGCGGCTGGAGAGGGAGTATCCCGAGGACAACGTCGGCGTCGGCGTGACGCTCGTGCCCTTGCACGAGCAGATTGTCGGCCCGATGCGTGCGGCTCTTCTGGTACTGCTCGGTGCAGTCGGGCTCGTGCTGCTCATCGCCTGCGCGAACGTCGCGAACTTGATGCTTGCGCGCGCCGCGGAGCGCGAGAGGGAAGTGGCAACCCGCATCGCCATGGGTGCGAGTCGCGCCCGGTTGTTTCGCCAGTTCCTCACCGAGAGCTTGCTGCTCGCGATGTTGGGGAGTTTCGCGGGTCTAGTGCTCGCTCTTTGGGGAGTCGATCTGCTCCTGTCGTTGATACCGGAGAGCGTGCCTCGTTTCTCCGAAGTTTCTGTGGACGGGCGTGCGCTTGCCTTCACATGGATCGTGGCGGCGGCCACGGGACTTGCCTTCGGTTTGGTTCCTGCCGTTCGAGCGTCGAAGCCGAACCTTCAGGTTTCCCTCAAAGAAGGTGGGCGCGGCTCGAGTGGGGGGAGCACGCGCTTTCGTTCCGGGCTCGTCGTGGTCGAAGCGGCCCTCGCGATTGCGCTTCTCGTCGGCGCCGGCTTGCTCATGCGGAGCTTCCAGTCTTTGATGCGCGTCGACCCCGGATTCGATGCTACGAACCTGCTCACGGTGCAGCTCAACCTTGCCGGCCCGGCGTACGAAACCAGAGAATCGAGGGTGGCGTTCGTCGAGCGTCTCACCTCGCGTGTGAACGCACTTCCGGGTGTGGAAGGTGCCGGTGTCATCTACGTTCTGCCCATGGGCGGTGACAATGCCGACACCGGTTTTCTCATCGAGGGGCGCGAGCAACCGCGTCCGGGGCAAACGCCCGTAGCATGGTACCGGCCCGTGTCTCCGGAGTACCTCACCGCCATCAAGATGCGGCTCGTCCGCGGGCGATGGTTTCGCGATACCGACGCTGCCGATACGCCCCAGGTCGTTCTCATCAACGAAACCGCCGCGCGGCGCTACTGGCCCGACGAAGACGAAGACCCGTTGCTCTCGACGGTTCGTCTTGCCGGCGCTTCCCGCCGCGTTATCGGCGTCATCGCCGACACCAAACACTTCGGTCTCGACCAGGCAGCGCGTCCGGCCATGTACTTCCCCTATGCTCAGCTCCCGACGCGTTCCATGAGCCTGGTGGTCCGATCAGGAGACGCTCCGGAAAATCTCGTACCGGCGGTTCGGAGTGCGGTGTGGGAGCTCGACCCCGGACTCGCGCTGTCGAAAGTGGCGACCATGGAAGCCGTGATCTCCGACACCGTGGCCGAGCCCCGTGTGGTCACGATGCTGCTCGCGCTTTTCGCCGCCTCTGCTCTCGTGCTCGCAGCGATTGGCTTCTACGGCGTCATGAGCTACACCGTCCGCCAACGCGCCCGCGAAATCGGGATCCGGATGGCCCTCGGTGCGAGGTCCGGTGATGTCCTTCGGCAGACGGTGGGTAGGGGACTGCTCCTGACGGGAGTGGGAGCGGCCGCGGGTCTTCTCGGCGCCTTCTTCTTGACGCGTTTTATGGAGAGCTTGCTCTTCGATGTCACCAGGACGGATCCCTTGACGTTCGTGGCCGGACTCATCGTCCTCGAGGTCGTGGCCGTTCTGGCGTGCTACATCCCGGCACGGCGTGCAGCCAACGTCGATCCTGTCGTCGCTCTACGCCACGAGTAGTTTTGGGCCATCAGGGGCAAGCCGAGCGCTCCCGCGTCGCACTTTATGAAATGACGTCGATTCATGCGAGGTGCTCGGCGAGCTTGTCCAGAATCAGCGCCCAGCCGGCACTGGCACCTTCTCGGTCCTTTTCGTCACGAAGCTTCGCATGCGTGAGCGTGAGCTCGGTCACGCCTGGATTCACCTCTCGAAAGTCGACGGTCAGGACCGACGGCGTCTCGTCTCGGCCGTGCGGACCGTCGTAGAACCAGGTCTTGACGAGACGGCTATGGGGTGTGACCTCGAGGTACTCGCCGGTGGTCGTGTGCACGTCGCCTTCAGGCCCGACGCAAGAAATCGAATAGCGTCCGCCGGGACGGGCGTCGGCGCTGGCCTCGCGCACCTCGTACGGGTGTGGAGCCATCCAACGCTTTATGAGAGCCGGGTCGGTCCAGGCTTGGAATACTTTGGCCACGGGCGCATCGAGCGTACGTGTCAGGGTGATTGTGGGCGTGTCAGTGGGCATAAGCTGTCTACTCCTCTTTGTCGCGACGGAGCATCGTCTCGAGGGTATCGAGGCGCTCGCTCCAGTAACGCTCATAGAAACTGAGCCAAGCCTGCGCATCGGCAAGGGGCCTAGGCTCGAGTCGGCAGAAATGAGAACGGCCGCGGACGGTGCGGTGAACCAGTCCGGCACGCTCCAGGACGCGGACGTGTTTCGATGCGGCTGCAAACGACATCGCACACGGCTCCGCCAACTGGGTGATAGTCCGTTCACCGGTGGCCAGTCGACGCAACATCCTCCGGCGTGTCGGATCGGCGAGGGCGCGGAAGACGCCGTCGAGCTCCGGCAAATCGGCTTGCCATTGTTGTTGTTCAACCATACGGTTCAATATATACACGGAATTGGAAATAGTCAACCATTTGGTTCAAGAAATCTTGAGCCACCGGAGTATTCTTGCAAGCCACTCTGTAGTAGGACCTTACTCCGCTTGCCTAAAATAACCTCGATATTTCTTCGATAATTCGTTATGGTGACGGCAGAGTTTCTGACCGGTGTTTTCAGCATGGGGGGCGTCTCATCGGTCGCGGTCTTCACAGCTTCAAATCAATGCCCATCGGCTGAGCAATGTGTGGGAGGCAGGAGTATGACGAACGCTAAGCAAGTAGAGCTCCGCAAAATCGAGGCGCTCCGACGCCTCCAGGAACTTCCCGGGATCGGCCCCAGCCTTGCCGATGACCTTTTTAAGCTCGGCTACCGAGCCTCTGAGGATTTACATGGAGCCAACCCGGTGGAGATGTTCGTACGCTTGGAGGAACTAGCTGGCTCAGCTCAGGATCCTTGCGTATTTGATGCGTTCCAGTGTGCCGTTTATTTTGCCAGTACCGAAGATCCCGAGCCCCTGCTCTCGCAGTGGTGGACCTGGTCTCGCCTTCGAAAGGAAGGGCGCACGCCCGGTATTCCCATGACCCCTTTCCGAAGGGATCGGCGGAGCGGAATCGGCAGAAAAAAGACGGCTCTGTAAAATTCCTACGGTATCGAGCCCAACCGGAAGACGTTGGAAGCGCTGTTTCGATACTCCCATCAACAGGGACTATGCAGTCGGGAGCTCACAATCGAAGAGCTTTTTCACCCGGCCAGCTTAGAGTTTGCCGAGTCGCCGGCTTAGAAAGTAGCGCAACACATCGGGCGTGGAGCGGGGCGCCTGCATCGAGAGGAGAATGAATCGGACGGTGTCGAGAACAAGAGCCATTCACTGTGCTGCCGGCAGATCCTCTCGATCAACGCTTTCTTGAGAAACGCCCGACCCGGAGTGCCCGACGCCAACGGGTGGACGCCGGGTATGTCTCAACTTCGCCGCTTTTTCCGCTAGGACCTCGCCAACTAGTATGGCAAGTGATACGCCTCTGCGTTTGGCTTCATCTTTGAGAGCATCCAACACTTCTGCATCAGCGGCAACTGTTGTCCTTTTAATCATGAATAAGATGTTATCAGATGCATGAATCTGATTCCTTGGCTCTATGCCATTTCTTTTGATTGGGGCGGTACGAGGGAAATGCATGAGTTACTAGTGCCGCGAGAGGAGTGGGGCAAACCTGAATCTAAAGGCCGCGTCCCAAGGAACTGCTGGCTGAAACGTCAGACGGTCTTGAGCGTGAACGTCGGCGTTCGATCACCCGCGAGAAACCGTCCCACATCGATTAAGTCGATGACAAGAGAGAGGCCGTTGAAGATAATCAAAATCAAAAGCCACGTGCCAAGCGATACGTGTTCTGCTTTCGCGAACAAGAACGCATACCAAGAGCGGCTTAGTTGTTCGTAGCTTGTCGCACCCGAGTTGCCCGGACAGCCCACCGACAAGGCAACGAGTTTCTTGACCCGCTCCGGGCGGTAGGCTGCGATGAACCAGGCGACGACCGCCCCCCAGTCATGGCCGACCAAATAGAAGCCGTCCACTTCGAGGGTGTCCAAAAGGCCGAGGACTTCCCTCATAACATTCGGTATCGCATAGCCTTCAACCTCTCGAGGTTTGGGGGCGTCCCCGAACCCACGCAGATCGGGTGCTAGGGCCCTGAAATTCGCGTCGAGAAGCGCCGGTATCTGAAACCTCCACAAGTGCCGCGAGTCAGGAAACCCATGCAGCAACAAGACGGCGGGACCGGTTCCCTGATCGAATACCGGAAACCTCAGCTCGCCTACACGTATAGTTTTGGTGGCCTTTTCGATGTTCACCATTGCGACCTGAGCGCTGGAGGGACCTATGATCCTATCCGGACGAAGGAGCCGAACTAGAACTCGTTATAAAACTCGGGCACCTTCTGAGAAGATGTCAACCTCCTGCGCGCCCTCCGGAATGCTGCCCAATATGCTCCAAGAGCCTGTATGTGAACAGCAGGATATCACCTGACGCCATGAATTCAGGATAAAATCCTCTTCGTTAGGCAGCTATCGAAAGCGGGAACATGATGAAGGCAATCGTCCAAGACAAGTACGGCTCACCTGGCGACGTTCTACAGCTCCGAGAAATCGACAAACCGGTGGTCGGGGATGACGAGGTGCTGGTGCGCGTTCGCGCGGCTTCCGTCCATCCAGATGTGTGGCATGTTGTGACCGGACGACCCTACGTCCTGCGCCTGATGGGGGCAGGGGTGCTAAAACCAAAGAACCCTGTTCCGGGAACGGATGTGGCAGGGCTCGTTGAGTCGGTCGGTAAGGACGTCACGCGGTTCGGGCCCGGTGACGAGGTATTCGGCGAAACCTACATGGAGCTCCAGTGGCGGAACGGTGGCGCCTTTGCTGAGTATGTGTCCGTTCCACAAGAGGCGCTGGCGCTCAAGCCCAACGGCATCCCGTTCGAACAAGCCGCGGCCGTCCCAAATTCCGGATTCATCGCCCTGCTCAACCTTCAGAATGGGGGACTAATCCAGCCGGGTCAGAGTGTGTTGGTGAACGGGGCGGGCGGTGGCGTGGGCACCATCGCCCTGCAGCTTGCCAAGGCGTATGGCGCCCGTGTGACTGGGGTCGACAGCACGGAAAAAATGGAGATGGTCCGCTCGCTCGGTGCAGACCACGTCATCGACTACACCCAAGAGGACTTCACCCAGCGTGGCGAGCGCTACGATCTCATCTTCGACGTTGCATCGAACCTATCGCTCTCAGTCTGTAAACGCGCGCTAACGCCCACGGGGATCTACGTCCTAATCGGCCACGATCATTTCGGAGATGCGGCCGGTCGCATTCTCGGAAGCGTGCCGCGCGTTTTAAAACTCTTCGCGCTCTCACCGTTCGTCAGTCATCTGCCGAACCGGAGCGGTTCGATTCCTAGCAAGAAAGACATCATGGCCGTCTTGAAAGAGTTCCTCGAAACAGGGAGACTCACACCGGTCATCGACAGAACCTACCCGCTGAGCGAAGTCCCCGAAGCCATGCGATATCTACAAGGGGAACGTGCACGAGGAAAAATCATCATCACCCCGTAACAGCCACTGGGTGGGACGGTGCATCACGCTGTTGATGCTGTAGGAATTGAACATGTTCTTCTCGAAATAGCCGTCTTGACCGACGGATACTTTGAAGCACTTCACCGACCTCTCGTCGAGGGCCGGTTTACGAGCGAGGCCGACATCGCGGAAACACAACCGGTGGTTGTCATCAACGAGACCATGGCCCGCCGTTATTGGCCAAACGCCTCCCCGGTGGGAAAGCGATTCAAGCTCTCCACCGATATCGATTCCGTCTACCGAACCGTGGTCGGGGTGGTGGGCGACGAGCCTCGTGATTCGGACGGCCATGGACCCTCTGGCCCTGGTACCGGCGGTTCACGAGGAGGTTCGGGCGCTCGACACCGATGTGCCGGTCTCGCGGGTGCAAACCATGAACGAAGTCGTTCGAGCATCGACTTCGACGGAACGGCTCAACGTCGTGCTCTTCGGATTTTTCGGGGTATTGGCACTTCTGCTGGTCTCCGTCGGGGTCTACGGCGTCGTCATGGCGTACCTGGTCTCGACGCGCACCCTTGAGGTCGGGATTCGGATGGCGCTCGGCGCACGACCGCGCACCGTTCTACGATCTTTTCTAGGACAAGGACTCTTGCTTGCCGTTGTTGGCGTCGGCTTGGGAGCCGTAGGCGCCCTGGCCACCGGACGCATGCTGAGCGGAATGCTCTACGATCTGAGTTGGTACGACCCGGCAACGCTCGTAGCCGTTGCGGTGATTGTCGTGGCCGTGGCGCTCGGGGCTTCTAATCGAGGTTTTCTTCACCGCCCTCGAACTCCCGGCAGCCTTGATGCTCGAACGTCAGCAAGCCCACCCGCGGTGACGCTCCGTTACCGCAAACCCCCCAGTCGTAGCGAAGCTTGCCCTCGAGCGGGACGAACCATCGACAGCCACAGCTACAGTCGGGCCCCCAGTCATGGTCGCGCGACCGTTCTCCCCACGGCTCAAAATCGGAAGGGAGTTTTTTGAGGATGGAATGGAGCCTGTCGTGCCAAAGTTCGGTCATGGCTTCGCCACATATGACGGCGCGGATCCTTTAAATCACGACGTCGCTTAGCGTTGGTTCTCCGCAATGAATGCCCGGTTGATTTCGGCAAACGGGACGGCTCGAGCGAGACCGGTGAAGGTCCCGTGGTCGGCGATTTCCTTCGCCGCTTGGAGAAACCCGGCCCAAGCAGCGCGGGCCAGAGCGCCGCCGACGCTGATCCGCCGGACTCCCAAGTCGGCGAGCTCCGCCACGGTGGTGAAGTCGCTGCCGACCAGGACATTTAGCGGTTTGGGAGCAATCGCGGTGATCACCGCCAGGATGTCGGCCTTTGTACGGATTCCGGGGGCGTAAAGACAATCCGCTCCCGCTTCGGCGTAGGCAGTGAGTCGCCGGATCGTTTCGGCGAGGTCCGGACGTCCGACGATGAAGCCTTCGGATCGGCCGGTGAGGACAATGCCCGTTCCGCTTTCATCGATCGCCCGGCGGGCCGCCCGGATCCGTTCGACCGCGAGAGTGAAGTCGAACAAAGGGTTCGAGTCATTGCCCGTGGAATCTTCGATCGAGAGTCCGGCAATCCCGGTCGCAGTCGTAGCGGCGACATTAGCGCCTACCGCCGCTGGTTCGGTCGCAAAGCCTCCTTCGAAGTCCGCGTTAACGGGTACTTCGACGCCTTGGGCGATGCACCGAAGATGCGCCAAGACCTGCTCGAGCGGCACATGGTTGTCAGGTTGCCCCCGGGACCACGCAAACCCGGAACTGGTCGTGGCGACAGCCGGAAAGCCGAGTTGGGCGAGGAGCCGGGCGCTCCCGAGGTCCCACGGATTGGGAATCACGAAGCAGCCGGACTGGTGAAACTCGCGAAACACTTGGCAGCGATCGGTCGTGTGGGTCATCGCTGAAAGATACCTTCAAAGCGGATCCTCAGCAAGATTGTCCCTACCCTGGCTACCCTGGCCGAAGAACACCGAGTGCTTAAAACCCACTCGCCGCGCGGCAACGGCGAACCTCGATTGTCGTGGAGACTTCGGTAGACACCGCGCCTCGAGCCCCGCTAGACTTGGGCGCTCCACTACCGGCGCCACATCACTGGATGGGACCATGCTTGGTTTTCATGCCCTTTTCCCGGAAGAAGCCAAGAGCGAATGTCGCACGGTCCTTCCAATGAACGACGGAACCTTGCCGGATCATACGTTCCTGTTCGTGGAGGCTTACTGCACCGAGTCCTGCTGCGACTGCCGGCGCGTGTTGCTGAACGTCATTGACACGGAGACTCAGGCGCAGGCGGCCACCATCAACTACGCGTTCGAGCCCCCGGAACCTCCCTTTGACGACGAGGGCCAGATGTTTCTCGATCCTCTGAACCCTCAATCGGAGCTCTCCGAGGCCCTTCTGGCGCTGTTCACGGAGATGATCGCGAACGACCGCGGCTACCATGACCGGCTTGTTCGTCACTACGAAATGTGGAAACGCGTCGTCGATGATCCCGATCACCCAGCGCATGAGACGATACGCTCCGCTGAGCCCGGATACGGTATCTTTCCGGATCGACAGCCCGTACGACGTTCCGGCCGCAAAATTGGCCCGAACGAAGCGTGTCCCTGTGGCAGCGGACGCAAATACAAGAAGTGTTGCCGGAACACTACGGGCTGAGGGCGAACTGCGCCGGCACCTACCTCGCCTGGTTCCGCGCCGTCCGCAAGAAGTACGCGCATGTCTGGGACGCTTTTTCGCTCACGATGAAAGCGGCCGAGCGGCAGGGAAGTGCCGAGGCGACGCGGCAGAGGACCCGAATCCTCATTGCCGGCGAGACCTTCGGCGAAGGATTCGTGAGGGAGATCCTGGGGCATGAGCTTGGGCTGCCTGTCGGATTATCTCTGAATAATGTCCTGGCTAAACGAGTTCCGGCAGTATGCGCTCCCGTGTCAGCACGGTATCCAGCGCGTGGGTGCCCGGGTTCAGTATTATCTTGAGAAACCACGCGTCGCTCAGTAGACTTCTGCGTATCGTTCGAAGTCAATGATGAAATACCTCGAGCTTGCTCCGTCGCCCGCTCTCCGCCCTTATGCTCGGCTCCTCTGGTGCCTGGAGCTCGAGACCCCCGTCGAGTTTGGACCGCCGGAGAGGATCGCTCCCGACGGGATCGTGGAATTGGTCTTTCACTACCGGGTGCCGATGGCGATCCGCTTCGCGCAGGAACCCTTCGCGCTCCAAGCGAGGAGCTCCGTGGTCACTCAGACCCGCCGCTTCTTGGAGATCCAACCGGGTGGGCCCACCGGCCTCATCTCGGTCCGCTTCAATCCCTGGGGTGCCTATCACTTCTTTGAACCTCCCGTTTCCGAGCTCGCCGACCAGGTGATTTCCGCAGAAGACCTGTGGGGCGGGGTGGTTCGCGAGCTAGAGGATCGTCTGGCTGAAGCGGGTAGCTTACGGGAGCGTGTGACCCTGGTGGAGAGATTCCTGCTCGGGCAGCTCGAGCAACACCAGAAGCCGAACGTGGAAAGTCTGGTTCGCGGGGTGTGGAAACGAAAAGGCCACGTGAAGGTGGCGGCGCTTTGCCAAGAGTTCGGACTTGGCGAGCGAACGCTACAGAGGACCTTTCGAAATGCTATCGGCATGCCGCCCAAAGGCTTCGCGCGGCTAACCCGTTTCTTGCATGCCTGCGCGGTTCTTCGACAGCCAAGGCAAACCAGCCTTACTCAGGTGGCGTATGATTGCAGCTACTACGACCAGGCCCATTTCATTGACGATTTCAAGGACTTGTCCGGAGTGACGCCGGGGCAGTTCTTGAGCTCGGGAAATATCTCGTTCCTCGCCATCGATTGATTGTCGGGTTTTTCCAATTCCGGCCGCCGTTCTACCGCCTATCATTGAAGTGCACAAAGGAGCAAACCATGTTCGAACAAAGTCTTCTAAACAAGAAGGGATACACATTTTGGTTGCCGAGTATCGTTTTCCTACTGGCCGCTCTCACGGGGCTCGTTGGATCGGCAACCGTACCCCGAGCAGAAAAGCAGACGCCCGCGAACGAACAACCTGAATCAACCGACCCTTGGGGGCCGCTTCGGCTATTGGAGGGAAATTCCTGGTCGAAGGCTACGTCAACCGCTACACCTGTGACGTCGAGCCCAGGCGGCTGCTCTGCACGACCGAAAGTGTGGAGAACGGCACGGGGATGAAAGCCCGATACACTCTGGAGATCTCGGACGCTTACCGTCACAATGAGATCTTCGAGCTGGCTTCGCCGGGAGAGGAGCTCCAGGTCTACTTCACGAATCGTTGGACACGGACGCCGGACCTCGGCCCGCGGTGATGGGCGCTTCCACGGCTCTTAGGTGCTTCGGAGGGACAGCCGGAACGCGGCCATTTCTTCGCCGTTTCGAATCAGCAGGAGGTCTCCGATCAGAACCGGATGGTTCCACGTCTTGCCCTCGAGCGCCGGGAACCGCGCCAGCTCCGTGAACCGGTCAGGGGTGGCTCGGACCAGCGCCAGCTCACCTTGCTCCGACAGCACCAGTAGCAGGTCCTGGTCGGGCAGCAGCACGAGTTGGCCGTGGCCGTAGCGTCCGCCTTTCCACTTGCGGCTGCCGTCTAGGATGTCGATGCATGCGAGGATGCGGCCGTCGAATCCAATAGCATGACCTCTGTGAACGACGAAATCGTTGAAATAGGGTTTTAGCCGGATCGAGGTCCAGCGCTCTTCGATGATCCACCCGTTGGGGCCATGCTCGATCCCTAGTCGGCGTATGCCCTTGCTGTCGCCTGCGCTGATCAGGAGGTCACCTTCCGCGGTGAGCGCCGGCTGTACGATGCGGGTGCCCACTTTCCACGGGTGCTCCCAGAGAAGTGTTCCATCATCGGGCGCGAAGCTGCTCACCCCCGCCACGCTGGCAAGCAAGATCTGCTCGACGCCGTCAATCCTGAAATATTGCGGCGAGCTGTAGCCACCGCCGCCATCCGGGCCGAACCAGCGTGGCTCGCCGGTGGCGCGGTCGTAGGCGACGAGCTTGCCTGCTGCAGCCACGGAAACCTTCTCGCCGACAATCAAAGGCGAGCTCGCAAAACCCCAAAACGGCACCTCCTTGCCAGAATCGGACGCCACATTGCGCGACCACACGACCGAGCCGTCGCCGGCATCGAGCACGTTTAGGATTCCAGTGGCGCCGAAGGCGTAGACGCGACCGTCTCTAAGGGTCGGCGTCCCACGTGGTCCGGTGCCGCCGTTTGATTCGTAGAACCGGGCCGTGTCGCGGTGTCTCCACACCGGCTCGCCCGTTTTCGCGTTGTAGCAAGCGACGATCTCATCTTCACCGCGTTGCTCCTGCGTGTAGATGAAGTCACCCCCTACCGCGAAGGACGACCAGCCGGGTCCAATCGGCCGCCGCCACAGCTCGACGGGCGGCGACTTGGACCAATCGGTTTCGATTTGAAGCCCCGGAATGACGCTGTCGCGGCCGGGTCCGCGAAAGCCAGGCCAGTCCGCTTCTATTACGCCCGCTGCCGGTAAGGGCACAGCCACCGGCTCGTCGGCTTGGGCCAGGAGCCGTTCTTCGGGAGTTTCCGACCACCGCCACGCGAAATCCGAATGAAGGTCGCCGGTGATGCCGCCCGTCCGAAGGAGAGTCCACACGCCGCAAGCGAGAACGATGGTTGCAACCATCGAAACGCGGCGAGCCCCGTTGGAGAGGCGACCAGCGATCAATGCCCAGGCGACGAACGCGATGCAAAGGAGCGGGACGGCGTACATGGGAAACAAAAATCCCATCCCAGCCGTTGCAACCGACACATGGAGGAGCTGTGATGTCGCGACGAGCCCAATGCCCATCAGAACGATGGCGCCCAAGCGCTCGGACCAAGGCGCCCGGCTGAAAAACACCCACCACAAGACGATCGCCAACCCCGAAGCGAGTCCGGCCATCGCACCGAAGGGCAGGGCCTCAGGTACGAACATCGGGACGCCATACCTGGCCACCCATTGGAAGAGCACGATGACTACGCCAGGCCACACCCGGAGCGGTTTTTTGAGAGTTGATTCGCTCAATGGTTCCTCCCGCACTTGGAACTGGTTTTAAAACGAACGCCAAGTAATGGCATTATAGTTATCCGGCCACCTGCAAAGCCAGCCATCGCTTTGCCCGAGGGGCCGCGTTCAGCCCGTAAAAAATAAATTGGCCCGCGCTTTGGAGTTCTCGTAGTCGTGGGCTAGAGTGAGCTCAACTGGCGTTATCATCATCTCGAACCCGCCGGCTTAGAGCGGACTTGGCGCTTCACCTATCGAAAGGATTTATGTCGATATTGACCAGTACATTCGTCACCATCGGTACTGGCCTCGGCCTCCTGGTCTCCTCTTCCGCAGGACTCACTTCGGCCGGGGAAGCGGCAGCCCGAAGCTCTATCAAGGATCCCAGAGACGGCAACGTCTACCCGATCGTGACCATCGGAGGATTGACCTGGTTTGCCAAGAACCTCAACCACGAAACGCCCGAGACTTTCTGCTACCAGGACAAGCCGGGCAACTGCGAACAGTACGGACGACTTTACCGCTGGGAATTCACAACGACAAAGACGATAAATCTTGAAAAGGAGCAATCATGAAATCCATTTTTTGACTCATCCTTGTTCCGGCTCTAATCACCCTCGGGGTAACTCTCCTGCGGCTTTTCGGCGAGCTGCAGAACTGGTCATCGGCTCTCTTCAACCGTGAAGCTGGAGGCGGGGGCGCTCTCATCGGCATAGCCTGGCTCGTGCCCATCTTCGGAATTTACTTCGCACTCAAGCTCTCGCGGGGCGGAGCCGCACCCCTCAAGGCCGGAAAGACGCTTCTCTATTCGGTAGCCGGCCTGGCGGCGTTCTTCGTGATCTCATTTGGAGCCATGAGCGCTCTGGGACTCGACCCGAACGCGCCGTCCCTCACGTCGCTCGCCGTCTTCACCGTCGCTTCGGTTGTTGCCATGATTGTTGCCTGTATTGGAGCGCCGGCACTGGGCAAAGTGATGTTCGCCTATGGTCTGGCCGCTCGAATTCCCGTGGCGCTCGTGATGTTGGTGGCGATTTTTGGCAATTGGGGCACTCATTACGACGTGGCTCCGCCGGGCTTTCCGGAGATGAG
>SDBT01010787.1_pt1 | contig 14731 bp, 17 predicted proteins | sample 2277101 | NCBI WGS metagenome assembly SDBT01 (sample SAMN10404973, study PRJNA504765) | marine sediment metagenome | isolation source: marine sediment core GS10_PC15, 103 cmbsf | place: Arctic Ocean: Southern Knipovich Ridge | collected 2010
CCAAGGAATGCTATAACAATACCTCCGATTGGAACGTGTAAACTATCTGCTGCTTGTATTAATGTTGTAAATACCCCGACAACATCAGTCAAAGTTGTTAATGCACCCTTAGCAAAATCAGAGATACCAGTTTCTGCAAGACTTCTAACAAGTTCAAAGATTGAATTATTTAATCCCTGCACTTTACTATTAAATGTTTCTAATTGAATAGCTTGTTTCTCAAGAGCGTTTCCTGCTGAAGCTGCCTGTAATGCTAAGTCTTGTTCTAAATCATTAATACCATTAACAAGAGCAATAAATCTATCTGCTTGTCTTTTGCCTACAAATTCAGTAGCTAATTGAATTTTAACTTCTGCTGGAAGTTCAGAAAATAATTCATTAATTCCTTTAATTGTTTCAGTGAAATCAAATTCACCTAAAGAATCTCTAGTAGTAACACCAAGTTTCTTTAATCTATCTTCAACATTAACGATGGAAGGAATAATACTCTTAAATGCTGTACCAATTTGTCTAGCAGATAAACGTGTTTGTTCACGAACAATAGTAATAAGAGAAGCTGCTTCTTCAAATGTAACATTAGCAGCAGCTAAAACAGAAGCTGAACGTCTAAATGATTCTGTTAGATCTTGAACAGTTACAGCGTTTGCGTCTGCTAATGATGTTAATTTATCTATTGTAGCCGATGATTTAAGAGCAGAAATATTGAAAACATTTGTAGTAATAGTTAATAATTCTAGAGCTTGAGATGCAGTTAGTCCAGCAGCATTAATGGATAATAGTGCAGATTCAGTTAGTGCAGCAGTTTCTTGTGCCGTTCTACCCTGTCTAGCAAACTCAACTTGTAACTCTTGTACAAAACCAATTGTTGTTGCAAATGTTCTAGCTAGACCTATCTGCTCTTGAGCAAATGCTTCTACATTTCTTCTAGCATCAATACTTACCTTTGATAAATCTCCCAAACCTTGATCAAATTCTCTTAAACTTCTAACAGCTTGACCAATAGTTTGCTGGAAACCAATAAGAATTCTAGACGCTACAGCAAACGCAGCAAATCTACGAAGTACAACTCCAATAGTTACACCAAAAGATTCAGCACTACCATTTGCAATTCCTAATGAGCTTGCAATTCTATCTCCAGCAGAACCTCCAGATCTTTCTAATGCTTTAAAAGCATCATTAGGTATATTTGATCTAAGTCTTGCAGCACTTTCTGCGGCCTGATCTAATTGTGTAGAAATACGTCCTACGTCTGGAACTCCAGCACGACCAGTAACTGGTTGAATAGCGGCCTGACCTCTTGAAGTTTGAATATTACGACCACCACGTTCTAAACCTCGACCTACTGATCTTTCTACAGTTCTTGATATATCTTGACCTAATTGGTTGGTTGATTGTCTAGATGCTTTAACTTTAGTATCTATTTTAAGACTTTGAATTTCTCTAAGATTAGTAATGTTAACTCTAGCATTAAGCAAAAATGTTCTTTGTGACAATGCTGATTGTACACTATCACGAAGAATTTTTCCTTGTGGTTTAATATTTGCGCGTATAGCAGAACTTGACTTGGAAAGATCCGCACTAATAGCTTTTGGATCTGCTGTTAAATTAAGTCTTATCTTTTCATTTTGAATTTTATTAATAAGCTTAGTTACAGCACCAGCATCAATATCAGATATTCTTAATTTCGCATTTATAAAGAAATCAGCTTCAGCCATTTATTGCCTCTATTTATACTTCTTTTTTAACAGTTTTTTTTTAGCAGTTTTTTTCTTGGCAGACTTTTTAGTATTTTTTTTGATTGACTTTTTTTCTACCTTAGTTTTTTCTGTCTTATCATTTTTTGTCAGAAATAAATCTACATTAATTGAACCATCTTCTTTGATAATGTCTTGTTCCATAAGCCATTGATTTTCACCAAATTCAAGTTCAAAGTTATCTTTCAAATTATTAATAAATAATATTAGATTCTTAACAATATCTAATGTTGCCTGTTCACTCATTGATTTATTAAAATCTTCATAGTCTTCATAATATTTTTCATCATCTTCGGTTCTTGTTAATACACAAGCAAGCCATTGAAGACGAAATTCTTCAGCATATGCTTCTGCTGTTTGATTCATAATATCAAGCGTCAAATTATTAATATTTTCTAACTCGTCTCTAAGTTCATTAATTTCTTTAATAACCCTGAGTCCTTTTTCTCTATCTTTTAAAGAAAGAAGACCACCTCTTAACACACTTAATTTATTAGAAATTTGATCACGTCTTATTAAACTATCTTGATCTAAAATTTGATTTTCTCTAATAAGTTTTTCAGCCTGTGCTCTAGTCATAACCTTATCGCGTAATGCTTGAGCAAACTTGGTTTTATATCTTAAGTCTGCATCACTAATATCTTTTTGATTAGGTTTAATAAGTTTTAACTTAATATCCTTACCATTTCTATCAACCGTATCAAATACTCTCTCATCCTCATAAATAAAAATATCCATAATTATTCCTTTCCTTTATTATTTTCGAGTTCTTTTTTGAACTCCATTAGTAATTTAAATTCCTCTTTAATAATGTAATTTTCTAGGAATTCTTCTATATCTCTCTTTTGATCATTTCCCAAACTTAATATTTTACTTCTTACAAAGGTAAAACGATCATCTTTATTATATTCATTTTCTACAATATCTAAAGCACCAACCATTAATCTGTTAAGATACTTTTGTATAACTTTATTTAATTTTTCATATTCTTTATTTTTCATTTTCTGCCCTTTCCTTGAGCTTGTCTGGCTTGCATTAATAAACTTTTCTTTCTTAATTCTGCTTCGGAAACTATTTTACCATCAGCACTTTTTAATTTTTTAGCTTCTTTTATGAGTTTTATTTGTGCTCCTGTATCATTTAAACTTTGAATCTCTGATGCTTCATCTTTATTTTTTGCCATAATAAATAAATCTTGATTACCAACTTTACCGTGAGGTATTGGTTTATCTACTTTATAATGTTTATCAACTACATTTTTTTCTGCTTTTTTACTTTGATCATCAAACCATTTATCTAATAATTCATCAGTTTCTATGACTCTTTTTGGAGGTCTATCCATTGAACCATATACTATATCATATGCTTGAGACCAATATATTAAATTGTTTTGATCAAAAGTTAAATCGTATATTCCTGTACCAAATAAAGCAACTATATCTTCTTTTCCAGCTTGCCATCTAAAACGCCATAAAGGACTACGGGCTATTAATCTTATTGTTTTATTGTCTAAAAAACAACTACTATAATACTTATTTATAATTTTAATTACTAATGAAAGATCAGTGCTTAATTCAAATTCTGTAAAATCATTATATACTGGGTTTTCATTTATAGTTTCAAATATACGAAAAGCAATCCATCTTTTTGTTTGATCATCGGCCCTAGCTTCTGCTGACTCTTTAAATAATTGATATTTTTTATTAAGTAAATCGCTTAAAAGCTTATCTATTGCTTTTATTCTTCTTATTATCTTATTGACTTGTATCTTAGTTTTTGCAGTAACTTTTATGCCAGCTTTCTGACTCTCTAAAGCGTTCAATTCGTCTTTAGCTGTCTTTATGGCCTTTTCACTATCAGAATTCCATACATTATCAGCATAATAAATAGCTTTTAATTCACTTTCTGATATAAGCTTAAAGTCACCATAAAGTGCCATATCTAGCTCTTTATTATATAAATAATTAATGTAATTTTGTTCTTTAGCGGAAAGGGATCGTAGGATATGATCTTTGCCATTAATTTCAAAATATACTCTTCCCCAAAGTATTTTATCAATTAATTGCTGAATGTCTTGCTCTTTATCAGCTTTTATAGTTGCTGATTCCATCCTTTAAACCCCTTTCCTAACAGACTTAAAAGGGCGTGGGAAATCCCACGCCCATTAGTCTTTACAATCTTATTTCATAAACTTTAACTATTAGTTATAGTCTGAATGAGTTACTACAAGATCATTAAAATTCTGATACGTGTATGTAACTGTCAAGTTACCACCACCAGCATCATTACCGCCCATATCAACTGAAGTCAACTTATTCTGTGTTCCAAGATCCAACTTAATACCACCACTAGTTTCCAAAACAATTTCTTGGTTTACTAGATTATCTTGTGAAGAATCTGCTTCAATTAAATCACCCTGCTTACTAAGCACTTCAATTGTTGTTGTTACTTCAACTGGAAGAGTGACGAAACGGAAAAATGGGGTTTTTGTTCCAAGACAGAAAATATCTTCACGACCTAAATCGGCAGTAACAGTAAGAGTTTGAATACAATCTGAGTCAACGGTTAAAAGACCACTACCATCAACACCAGGAAGTTCAGTAGGAAACTTACTAACACTTGTGTCAAAATTTTCACGTCTTTGAACACCATCAAGATTACCAACATTAACTGTTGGATCTTCATCAGGTTCAACGACACCACTTGGGAACTGACCACTTGGAGCAGAACCTCCAGTAACATTAGACCAGAATTTATCATTCCCAACAAAAGCTACTTCTTCAGTGAAATTACCATCAACAGGGAAGGTATATGTTACTGAAGACAGAAACATTCCAGACGCATAGACCGCACTTACAAATGCTTCATTACCAGATTCATCTTCATCTGTACTGCCCTGAGTATCTGCATAAATATTCATAGCAATATCAGTACGATAAGTTTCATTTCTTCCAATTAGCGTAGACTGAGTAGAATCTGAAGCGATCAGATACAATGGATGGGTTCCGTCTAATACCCTATTAATTGTAACTTCAACATCTGGTGTGCCTTCTACGTTCTCATAGATAGCAATTTTACCTAGTTCAAATACTTGTTCTAGGTTAAACGCAGTCGTAACTCCAACGGTCTGAACGCCACGAGGGACTTCCCAGAATCCGCTAGGATTTACACCGGATGCGCCTAGAGGCAGAACTTCACTAGTGGGTGCGCTACTTGAGTCTTTTATTGCAACTTGAGAAATTGCATATGTAACCCTATTATTCGCCATCCAAAGCCTCCTTGTTATACATTAGGAATTTACTACACTGGCATTGTAATACAATCCTAGTTAAATATACACTTATTTCAATTAAAATATTTAAGTAAAGGTCAAAATTTTAGTTCTACTTAAACTACTTTAATCACTCTTTGCTAGTTCAGCTTTAGTTTTACTACTATTGTTGCTGCCTAGTCTTACTTCATTATGCTGCGTAATCATAGCACCGCTAATAAGTATTGTTATGTCTGTTTGAGCAATAGCTCTGTCTGTAACATCTGTTCCGACAGCATCATCACCAGGATATGCCATAATACCACCAAGAGCTTGTAATTTTCCAGTTACTCCAGCCATTTTTTTCTCCTTTTAATTAAACTATTTACATATAGGTTATCAAAAACCCATTTAAGATAGCAATTTTATCGCCGCTATCAAGCTAATTAATCTTGTATATAATCACAAGTTGCATCATCGTGATTAAGTCTATTTCCATTTGTGTCATAAGTACAAGTTGCAATCTGAGAACTCATTTTCTCAACTTCTATATATTCGCCCTTTTGAGTTCCCTCATAAACAATTTCAGGAACATTTGCAGAGACACCAGGAATCAACATTATACCATTAAGTGCTTCCAATTTAATATTAGCCATTTTATTCTCCTATTTTATATAACTTTTACTTCGACTGATAAATACTTTAGAGCAGGAATAATTTCCTCTCTTTTCTTTTGTACAGATAATCCGTGAACCAGTAACTCTTGTGGTAAAGACTGTTGATCACAGCCAGGTAGTGGAATTTCCAAGTTTAGAAATATAACAGCATTAATAAATCCATTAATTTGTGAATTAATAAAATCGGCCAAAGTACCAGTTATAATACCGCTAACACTAGAGTTTATAGTTCCAACAATAGGTGGTCCTCCACCAACTGGTATAAATACGAACTGGCAAGAATGTCTAACTGTATCTCCCCTATTTTCATCAACACAGATAACTATTTGACCTTTTCTAATATAACTCATCTTTTGATCATTATTAGTTCCATCATATATTATATCATCCAATTTGGTACCGGGATGAATATTAATAATATCTAATTTATCAGCGGTTTCATTAGCATTACCACCATTACCATTTCCAACTAAAATAATTTGACCGCCACGAATAATAATTCCAGGATTATTTGGCATATTAAGCCCTATTTAAAGTTAATCGAGATTGTATATATCTACCACTATTAGATGGTAATTGATCTCTTAAATTTAATTCTTCATACGAAGCACCAGATAGTGCCACAAGAGTGTCTGCAATTCTAAATTCTATTGTAAGCTCACCACTAGGAAGCGCATTATCTAATGGATTCGTATCAATAAAACCATCGTTTGAATTTTCAACGAATCTATCTAATATACCCGAAATATTTCTAATTTGTCCCATATCTAATGGAGTTAATTCAATTGTTCCACTAGCTTGTCCGTCTACGAGACTTATACCGCTTCCATATCCAGGATTTCTAAATTGAGTATTTACTAAAGTTACACCACTAGAAACTATAGCATCATTATACCATCCATACTCTGTAAATCTAGCACCTACATAACCGCCAGTTAAAGAACCGCTCTCAGCAGGACTTCCAGGAAGAATTGAAAATACCCCACCATCAGAATTAGCAAATAATGGATCAGTATCTTGTGATCCGGCTTCATCACCTGTAACACTTTGCCAATCTAATAATGTTGTATAATCAGTAATATTAATAATTCCATAAGATGTGCCTAACGAAAGATTATATATATTTCCATCTATACTACTTAATACAACAGTTGTGTCGTGTCTTGTTGCAAAATCTCTAATATTGGAAAAAATATTATCTTCTATTATTAAAGAATTAGGATGATTCTCTTTTGAAAACAATCCTTTTTCACAATTATGGAATGTATTATTTCTAAATATTGTAGTTCCACTACTGGATAATACAACCATACCTATAAAATTACAATTATATACTAAATTATCTTCAAACCTAAAATACATATCTGTATCAACTGGTCTAATTACACTACTGCAATCACGGAAAATACAATTTTCTACTATATCATCAGAAGGAGAAGGATTAGATATATCATCATTACCAACGTTACCACCATATTGAATTGCTCCACCGTGACAATTTCTAAATTCAAAACCTTTCATTGTCCATTTTCTAGTTCCATTTTCACCCTTCCAAATCCATTTACGTTTAAATTCAGCATCTAATATTACTTTACCAACTGCTTCAAAAATCTGTGCTTGTTGTTGATCAATCTCTTCTTTATAAATTCCAGGATATATAAAGATAGTATCAAATTCATCAGAAACTGGAGACAATACACCATTAATAGTTTTCTTGGCAGTAACCAAAGTTAAACCATCGTTTGCATCATCACCACTTAAAACACTAACATAAAAATCAGTCATTTATTATCCATTCAATGTTAATCTAGTTTGAAAATATTGTCCACTAGCTATTTCTGTTGGAAGATTATCTTCTCTTAAATTATAAAGAGAATATGGTTCTAAAGCAAGTAATGATAAATTTTCAGCACGTCTGACTTCTATAGTAATTAATCCGCTTACACTCGTATTATCTGACAAATCTGAATCTACAAGTATTCCTGAAGCTATTTCTTCTCCAATAAATATATCGAATAATTGTTCAATCGTAATATCACTTCCAATATTTAATGGAGCAAGTTCTATTGTTCCACTAGATGCACCACTTTCAAGTATAATTCCACTTTCTAAAACTTCAACTCCACTTATAATAGCATCTTCTGAAAGTATATTTGAATTATACCAACCTATTTCTGTAAAATGAGCACCAACATATCCACCATATTGAGACGCTGTTTCACTAATTGTATCAGGAAGAAGAGAAGGAATTTTTGCCCCAATATGGGCAATTTCAGTATCAATTAAAGAATTACGTTCTAGTCCATTATCACTTTGCACACCAGACAGATATGCATTCCAACAATCTAAGTCATCTATCATAGCGGAACCATTATCAGGAGAAGCAATATGTTGTTTTTGGACAAGAACCTCAACATTGTCTACAACAGGAGCACCACTATCATCAGTTTCTCCCAAGAAACCAACATCTGTTGCTGCCTCAGTACCTAAAGTATATTTACCGGTCATTGCTTGTATAGCAGAATCCCAACTTCCAGAAAAACCTATTAAGAATGGTAAACTATTAGGACCGTATCTAACAAATACATCGTTTTGCTTAACTTCTACTTCAACATCTACGTGTGTTATTATTGTTCCAGATGGAATACCTGGATAAGTAAAGTTTGCTGGACTAATTGGAGGAACAAGGGTATTTAAATTATTATTTACTCCCGGAAAATTTTGGAGAAGAAATGTATCTGCTGAATTTGAACTACCCCATATAAATGCTATACCATATTTATCATCATTAGTTCCGGGATCAAACGGATTTAATACTAAGTTTATTTTTACTAATGGTGCTGGATTTAAACCTCCTGTAAACATATCACCTCTAGACGGATGTTGTCTGAGTCTAAATTTATATTTTTTATTTCCGGGCGCAAATTTTTTATGTGATGAATAAAGTATCCAGAATTTAGTTAAATCAGTACCTTGTATTGATTTATCACCAATTTCAGTTCTTGTATTTAGTCCGTCCCACTTTATTACATCTGGAGCAGCACCACTTGCAAGACCATTAAAATTATCTTCAAAAAGCACTGGCCCATCATTAAGATGATAAACATTATTTTTCAAAAATTTAAATGATTTAGCCATATCTGTAATATCTGTAAAATTACTTTCTGTCATATAAACATATTCATTATTTATAAATATATTATCTATAATAGTATACATTTCAACATCATCAGTTTCAACAGCAATAGCTGCTGCACAGTTAAATATTGTATTAGATTTTATAGATTGACTAGAATTAGGCAACAATATTCCACTTGAGAGTGTTGAACTTAAATCTAAAGCAATCCCTGAACAACAATCATAGATTGTATTATTTATTGCTAAACCAAAACTATTTCCACTAGATTCAGAATAATTAATACCAATACTACAATTATGAATAATATTTTTTTCATCTGGAAATACTGGACGAGTTTCTTCAGCAAGTTGATGAGAAATACCAATTCCTAAATAATTTCTTACTTCTAATCCTTTTGTACCATATGAATTATTTATAACTCCAACTATACCATTAGTAAGTGTATTTTTACCATCTAATATTACTTTACCTTGTGCAATTAATTGATATGTTCTTTCTGTTAGTGATAATGAAACAGATTCATTATATATTCCAGGAAAGATAAATATATTATTATCTGCATCTACAGCAACACTAATACCAGAACTAATAGTGGCTTTTGCATTTGTGGGCGTGAGACCATTACTACTATCATTTCCCCATAAATTACTTACATAAATATCTGCCATTTTATTATCCTATTAACAAGATGCTGCTGGACCCATACCATTTAAATTACTTGGATCACAGATAAGTTCACAAGATGAATCTCTTCTATCAATAATAGTTCCGTGTTGTTCAAGTGTACAAATTGCTATCTGGTCTCTTTCTTTACTGACAATAATAGCTTCTTTATTATGAATGCCAGATTTTTTAGGATCAGGAAGTGTTCGACCTGGAATTAACATAACTATATCATTTGCCATTTTATTATCCTTTGTTTAATAACGAGCAGCCATATAGGCTGCCCAACCGGAAATAAATCCGGGGAGTCGTATATATGTTCAATCTAACCTTATCTGATTGTTTAAAATTCTCTCAACCAGACTCTTGCGTTTATATCAATCATAGCTTGGGACATTCCGAAATTATTAGGAATATTTGTAGGCTCTACTGTATCTAAATATAACTTATGGAAAAATACAGAATTATCTTGTTGTAAATCTTTAAATGAGAATAGTTCTTGTCCTGCTGCAAAATCTCCATTAAAGTCTAAAGGGTCAGTTGCTTTATTCCAATCTACCATAATAACTACACTTCCATCAAGCTCAAACAATATATCTACAATTTCTTTTTTAAAAGCCTTATCTTTTTTTTGTACTAAAATATGTATCAAAATTCTTGAGTCTGTTATACGACCACCGCCAAGTTGTAAACCTCTAGCTACGTGACTATCCCATTCGACTAATACAAGAGGCATTTCCTGTGATAGTCCTGGTAAAGTATTTGTATTCTTTTCTATTTCAGGATTTAATAAGAATATTCTTCCTAAAAATATTTCATCTTCATCGTCTGGAATCTTTACGAAAGTTCTTTTAAATGAAAACTCTGCTTGCATCTGTTCTGATATAGATTGTGCAGAATCAAATGTAATTCTTCCTTTTTCATAATCTATAGAATGTCCAAAACTACCATCAGTTTTACTTTTAAATACACTATTTACCGTTACTCCGCTTGCTACAATAGGATCAGCAAAACCAGAAGGAACAATTACTCCACTTTCATAAACCCAATTTCTAAGAGGACTCTGCCAAAATTCAGTTGATCCAGTAGTAAGCTCAACCCCATCTTCATTAACCGGAATCAATACACTCATATCTAATGTACCAAAGTTTTCTTCTCCAACGCTAACTGTCTCAAAAAGACCAGCGTCCAAGAAAACGGAATTTAGATGAAATATTAAATTCTTTTCAATTAAGTTTGTTAATCCTATTCTTGACATTAAACCCCAAACCTTACTAATCTAGTCCCGCCAGAAGTATTAATACCAACTTCTCTTAGTGATTCTATAAGATATTTATTTATTATTTTAGCAAAAATATCTGCGCCTTGACCTTGTAAAAATCTAGAAAACCCTTTAATATGTCGTAACGGTAATCTATATGGTCTCACACCAGATCTATTTAATCCAACCATAAGACCTTCTCCAGTTCTGGAAAATTGAGAAAGATCTATACCTCCAGCTTTACCAGCCTCTAATCTTCTACCAGTAATATTAATAAATCCCGCATTAGGAACTCCGCTTCCATCCCATCCAGCAGCAGGAATTGGCTCATTTTGTATTAAACTATATAAATTAACTATATAGCCAGGTGTAAATTTTTGAGTAGTCCAAATAAATTTTGATGCAAGTCTCATAGACGCTGTTTTACCAATTTTCATATCTACTTTTTTTGTCCCGGTGGTTGCGGTTGAAGATTGAATTAATGCTAGTAGCATTCTATTAATTATATTATCTGGATCTGTTATACCAAGTTCACCTTTTCCTTTTCCTTTTATAAATCCAACAACTGACTGGTTTTTAACTTCTATAGTTAAATCAGCAGCAATATTTCTTACCTTGGTAGCAAAGATAGTAACAAATTTACCAATTTTATTATTGATAATTTTTTTTATCTTATCTTTTATTCTATTTTGCTCTCTTGCAGTAATTTGCAATTTAGCTTTTATATTTATATCAACCATTATATACTTTTCCTATGCCAAATAACTTTAACAAATGCCTGATTTTCAGCCGTAAGACCTAGTGTAACTGGCTCAGAAAATCTTTCACAAATAAAACCATCTATTGTTGCCTGTTTTGCAACTTTCAGCTTATCAATTTCTTCTGTTAAAGAAATAGTTGCAACTAGACTATTTATAACTAAAGCAGCTTTTCTTTCTAATTCTCTTAACTCTTCTTGTTTAGTTAGTATTGCCGCAATAATAGTTTCATTCTGCGGAGTATTTAATTTTCCTTTTCCGTGACAAACAGAACAAGTTCTTCCATTTAGAAATGGAATATTTAACGGTCCTAACGGATTAGGATTTGATGTATTATATTGTCTATTAGAACTCTTAGTAGTATTATCATATCCACAGTTTGGACAATCTTGAACAATTGGTTTTTTATGAATTTTTACATCACGACCAAAATCAGCAATAAGCTGGCTAACATTTTCAACAAATATTGCGTCTACTTCAGGTCCGACAAATTTTCCTTTTGGTGGAAGAGGCATTTATTATCCTTAAGATCCAAATCTATTAGTAGGACCGCCATCAAAGTTTCCAGGATCTACACCCGGATGTTTATTTCCATCATCACGATGATCATAATGTGTTTCAACTCCTGTAGTCCCATCGTGATCAACTTCTTCCCATCTTCTACTATTGCCATCCCAAATAATTGATGCACCATCTGCGGCATTTTGAGCAGACTTAAACTGTAAAAGAGCATCTTCTAATTCTTGACAATAACCAAATTTTGCATCTAAATTCTTGGACTTATCTATAGAATCAAATTCAACTTCAATGTCTTCTAATTTTACACGTTTTACACCACGTTCAGTACCAGTAGATAATTCTACTTTTCTTTTATGAAGTAAACATTCAGTTTGTAACATAATTAAATCTAGATGTGCTTTAGAAGGAGAAGGTTTTATTTCACCAGTATCAAGTACAAAACACGTTTCTAAACATCTATTCAGACGACTGAGACTTTTTTCAAATAAGATAACTAAATCTTCACTATCAATAGAACCAATACCTGATCCATCAATTACAAGCCCAAGATCAGTAACAACTTGTTTACTTAATGTGTCTAATGCGCTCCCACTTGGAAGAGGATCTAAAAGTATTGACATATTTATTCCTTTATTAAGTTACTATAATGTCTCTTGTTAAATTAAAGAATATACCTTGTTTAGAATATAATAATGTGTAAGTTGCAGGATCTAGATTTAAAGGTGCTTGCCATCTTCCATCAACTGTTGTTCTAGCCTGTGATATAATAAACGCATCTCCTGTGTTTCCAGCGTCAAAATCACTTTTTAAAAATACAGTAATTAATACATTATCAATTGGTTGACTTGTAGCAGAATTTAAAACTCTTAAATTATCTGTTCCACCAAAATCTTCATCTATAATAACAGAACCATCTCCCAACTCAAAATCTCCAGTAAGTGTTCTATCTGTATAATTCCAAGTACCGGATGGTATAGATGATACTGGAATATCAATAAAATCTATAAATCCTCCAATTAAAGATGAATTAAGTTGTGGAACATTTTGAGATTTATTATTTTCATCACATACTTCAAAAATAATTTCATCATTACTTGAAAGATTACTTGTATCAAAATCATATTGCCACCAACCCGGAGCTTCTGTTAAATCAGTTTCTTCCATTGGATTTGAAACTCTAGTTGTTTGCCAACCACTACCATTGAAATACATATCATCAGAGGTACGGCGTATAAGTATTATACCAGAGCCATTAGTGACTGGATTTAAATTATTTTTTAAAAACAAAGATTCTATATGTATATTATCGCCAGACTGATATCTTTCAGACATTATATATCCTCAATACTCTGTATGTATAAAGTTTATTAATCATATTTTTTATTACCCAAACATCAGGCTAATAGTTGAAATTTCTATTTCAGAATTACCATCTGTTTTTCCTTGCATTTCAAACATAGCTTCTCCACTAGGGACATTTATGAAATCAGTTGTTTTTACTATTGAAAATTCATCATCAGAAACAGTCACAGATATAGTTGCTATAACATTACTGTTAGAAAGATCGAATAATCTTATATCATATTCATTACTTGGTCCATTTTTATCTCTTGTAATTGATTCAAATTTTATTAGATCACCTGTAATATCACTTCCAGGAAAAATAAATCTCGTTGCAACTACATATGATACATCAGAGATTGTTAAAAATGGAAAACCATTGTCTGAAAATGACAAAACTATCTCACCTGATGGTCTGATTTGTCCAGCATTAAATGTCAGCATTTTATATACCTAAATCTTTTTCATCATAAACATTATTTAGATAAAGTTCTACTGCTTTTTTATCATATTCTCTCTTCATACCAGCAAGTATTTGTGCCAACATAGATTTTAATAATTTTTCTTTATCACTATATTCATTAAAGTTTAAAATTGGAATATCTAAACATACAGTAGTAACCACAGTATTTGAATCATCTTTTACTGTGCAACAATATGTATAACAATCTTTAATAGATGTTACCGAATCTAATGTTATTGTCCAAGCCATTTATATCTCCTTATACTGGCATTCCTTCAACTCTGAATGCTATTAATTCTACATCTATTCCAGAAGCATTAATCTCAGTAGTGCCAGCAATTAAAACTCCTGTGTCCGTAAATTCTGATATATTATCTGTTAAATCTGCGTGAGTGGGAGAACCCATTCTAATACTATGACCATCTTGATAATTTAATGATTTAACTGCACCAAATTTTGATCCAGAGGTGTGATTGAATGGTGATGCGATTACAAAATGTGGCCTAAATCCAAAGTTGACATTTTGATCTTCTTCCGTACCAGTAAAAGGAGTTATCGCAACTTGTGCTCCGGTGCTTAAAGATCCAACTTTAAGTCCTATAGCAAAATACTCTAATCCACTATCGTTTACAAATACAGATCCTAAAACTTGTATTCCAGAAGAAGTAAAGGTTAAACAATCTGCTTCTCCTTCACCATTACTTGCCACATAAGCCTTCGTTCCATCACCAGTCCAAGAGTCCATACCAGAAGTTTTAATTATAAATCCACCAGTAGTTTCTCTCCAAATAAGCACAGCATCTGGTTTTCCAAAATCGAAATTTACAAATACACTAGTTCCATTTCCAGTCCAAGACTGCGCTTCAACTATATCATTATTAAGAAATGCAAAAATATCGTGAGGAC
>SDBT01010788.1_pt1 | contig 14730 bp, 12 predicted proteins | sample 2277101 | NCBI WGS metagenome assembly SDBT01 (sample SAMN10404973, study PRJNA504765) | marine sediment metagenome | isolation source: marine sediment core GS10_PC15, 103 cmbsf | place: Arctic Ocean: Southern Knipovich Ridge | collected 2010
GATCCAAAGCGATCGATCAAGCAATAATCCCTCAAAATCTTGTCAAAAAAACAAGATTTTGAGGGATTATTGCAGATAGCCGAGATGAGTTTTCTGCAGTTCAATCATCGTGTCGAGGGTCTGCTCGGCGGCTTTAAAACTGTGGACTACCGGGTCGACCAGTAATGCCTGCAGCGCCAACTCCCGGGAGCCGTTCAGAACAGCTTCGGCTGTCAAGTCATGTACCGCCGCCTGATTGAGCAGTAAACCGGTAAAGCCCGGGGGTAGTTTCCCCAGTTTAATTCCTCTAATACCATTCTTTCCTACCAGGGCCGGTACCTCCACCACCAGGTTCCGGGGCAGACCGTCGATCAGACCAACGTTGGGCATGTTGACCGCCCATTCTTCGTAATCTGAGCCGTGGACGATGTCCTCGAGAATCGGCAGCAGCCGCTCACCGGAGGCCTCGGCCTGGAGCTGTGGTACCTGAACTCTGCAGTCGCTCTGATACCAGCTGTAGAAGTCCAGAATACCGCGGTGGTCGACTACGTCATGGGCCCACTGCACATACTCGCCCAGGTGGCTGTCCGTCGTGATCGGCAGGCAGTGAAAGCGATCCATAAGTACCTTGAACAGGCCTCGTTCCTTGTTGTTGTACTCTCTCTCGAAATACGCTGGCGCCTTTTCGAGTAGCTCCGGATAGGCGTCACGGCCGGTGTCCCGGTAGCGGACCTCGACCAGAACGCTGAAGTGATTCAAACCACCGGCCCTGAAGTGGAGATTATCTAAAGGCGTATTCAGGATGCGGGGCAGATCCTTAGGAACGGAGAGGATCTCGTGGCAGAGACCGAAGAAGCGCAGGTCCGGGTACTTTCTCCTTACTGTTAGGCAGATGCGGCTCATCGGATTGCTGAGATTGAGCACAAAGGCCTCAGGACAGATGACCTTAATGTCCGCACAGATTTCCAGAATCGGGGGAATAATGCGTAGGCTGTGGAAGAGCCCTCCAGGACCGCCGTTTTCCCCATACACCTGACGAATCCCGTACTGCAGGGGGACCTTCCAGTCCTGGTCCCACAGCTCGAAGCGGTCACCGATTTCTATGGAGATAATGCAGAAGTCAGCACCCTCCAGGGCTTCCCGGCGAGAGCCGGAGGCGGTGATGTCGAAGGGCAGGTCATTATCGGCGATGTAGCTCCGGGACGTTTCCAACACGCTTTCCAGTGCTGTTTTGTTGATGTCGTGTAAAACAACCATGCTTCCTTCGAGGATCTTGCTTTGGAAGATGTCGCTGAGGGTAGAATAACCGAACTGGGCACTGCCGGCGCCGATGAGTACAATTTTTTTGTTCATAGTGTCCAATTTAGCAGGCGATTTTCTCCTTCGAGTGCGCGGATCCCGGTAACATCCTGGCTGACTTCGATGACCCCCCGGTAGCTGCCCTCCGCGTCATAGAGCGGAAAATAGCGGATGTGGATGAATCGTCCCTTCAGGGTCAGCCAGAACTCGGCTGTGTCCTTCTCCTTTTTCTTGAAGCTTTCCAGTATCTTCTGAACGATGTGTACGCTGTTCGGTGGATGACAGTTCTGAACTTCCCGCCCGATCACCGCCGGGCTTCTGGGGAATATCCGTTCCCTACCCTGGGAGTAATAGAGAACCTTGTCTTCCGCATCCACATAAGTGATGTCGACCGGCAGATTGGTGAGCAGGAGATTGATCTGCTCCTCTGTAAGCCGGCCGACCTCGAGGGCCAGGCCGTCTGCGCTGCCTTGTGCAAGGGCCTCCGCTTCCTGGCCTGTCTCGCTGCTGCTGTCCGGCGCTCCGGTGACCGGCGTACCAGCAGTCTGTCTGCCGGAAGCCGGCGTAGCAGCAGCCTGTCTGCCGGCTGCCTGTCTAGCCAGGATAACCGAAGGGTCCCAGAGATTGCCGGGCTCGATCCAGGTATAGCCGATCTCCGCCTCGCCCCGGCGAATCTCCGCCCACTGAACTTCGGAAAGCTTTTTCAGGGCCGTGGGGAAAAGGATCTTTTCCTCCATAAATACCATGAGCCTGATCGCTCGGAACAGGGTCCGGGCCGTGGCTCTGAGCAGGCCCCAGTCCTGGGCCTTGTATGCAGATTCAAATGTTTTGAGCTGGGCGCGGATCTCGTCGTGTTTGCCCCACATCACCTTAGACGGCCCGGTAAAGTTCACTTGCTCTAGGTAGGGGAAAAGCTGATTTTCTTTGCGCTGGTAATGAATCTCCAATCCCTTGAGTGCCTCCAGGCTGGTTTCGAACTCTTCGGCCTTCTGCCCCCTGGCAGCTTTCTTAACCAACCCCCGCAAGTTTTTGAGTATTTTTTTTAGTGCTTTGTTTTCTGCAAGAAATGTGTGTACCGGATGACCCGGCATGGTTTTGCTCTTCTTCTGTTTCTCCAGGGTTTGCTCAAACACCTGAACATGTACTTCACACAAGCTTTGGACCTGTTCTACCGGAACCCCTTCGGAAATCAGTGCCTGTTCCATTTCGGCGATCTCCTGGGGGCTGACATTTTTAATCAGGTCTGCGAAACGTTTCTGCACCGCTTTAACGTCGCTTCCTTCGTGCAGCTCCCGGACGATCCCTTTCAGCTTTTCCTGGCGCTGTTCCTCACTATTGAATAGCTCACTCATCGATTGCCTCCTTTTACGCAATTATACTACCTGGCCGCCCTGGGTCAAATACCTGGCAGCCAACACTGCTGCTGTGCCCCGGGCCTTGCTAAGTATTACTGACCTTTATGTTTGGGCATAAACGCGAATGTCTCCTTCATGGCTGCGCGGGTAATAAATCACAGAAGCAGAATTGATCCTCTCGTGTAACCCGCCGGCCCCGTTTGATGGCTATCGGCCTGCTGAATATGGGCCCGTCGTAAACAAAGGTATGAAACTCGCCGTTCTCGCCGCAGGGATCCACATTTTCGGGGAGGTCTTTGATCAGCTGTGCATCATACTCTCTTCCGGAAAAGTCTTTCGACACAACTTTGAGGTCAACACAGGTAATTACCGCTTTAAAACCCTTAAGGATAAACTCCCGGGCCAGCTCGGCTGTATCTCTCTTCCATAATGGGAAGATTCCCCTCATCCCGATTTTAGCCAGGTTGTCTTCTCGATATTTTTTCAAATCTTCAAGAAAAATATCTCCGAACACTACGGACCGCACCCCCCGGGCCCAATGTTTTTTGAGTATCGCTTCCAATTTTTCTTCATATTCCTGGTCGGTGCATCCCCTGGAAATATAGACCTTTTCGATTTCCAGGCCCAGGCTTTTAGCCTGCTTATCGAGCAGTACTTCACGTACACCATGCATGCTGATACGCTCATAATCCTCGGTAATCGTGGTCAACAGGATTACCTGCTGTTCCTTAATACCCAACTGCTGCAGGGCCAGGGCGCTGTCTTTTCCGCTGCTCCAGGCAAAGAATAGTTTTTCCATCAAGGGCAGATTTCCACTACGGTGTCAGTCCGCCTGGCCCGCTCGGCAGCAAAGACCATCAGATGCGATTCGAGGGATTCTTCGGGACCGGAAAGGATTAGACCCTGGTCGTCGGCCCTTACGGCGGCAACAAAACTCTTCATGATGTTGTAGTCACCGCCGCCGTGGCCGCCGAGAATGCTGCTGTCCGCTGCATTGGTGTCGACAATTTCAGTTTTGTCGGTCTGGAAATCCAGAACTTCCAGTCTGGAGCCATCCCCCGCGATGCTTCCCCGTGTGCAGAAAATACGTGTCTGACGATGGGTCATTTCGGTGAAGGCGGTCATGGTGAAACTGGCCGTTCTACCCCCTGCGAAGAACATGTTTACCACCTGGTTATCGACAACATCGTTGTCGCAACCCCAGACACAGCGACCGTAGGGTCCGGTTCGCAGCGCCTCGGTAACCCCTGCGACGGTCAGTTCAGGGGTCAGGACTTGCACCGGCCAGTTCGTATTACCGTTTCTGACCCGGCCAAGATAGATTTTCTTGGCTGAGTAGGGACACTGCGCTTCAATGTTGCATTCCAGGCATCGATCGGCCGCGCCGGCGGGCTTTTTGTTGGGCTGGAAGTAGAATAGAGAACCAAAGGAGGACACTTTGTTACAGGAACAACCCATTATATGCCGTATCCAGTCCAGGTCGTGACAGCTCTTGGCCAGCAGCATGGAAGAAGATTCTGATTCCTTGCCCCAGTTGCCGCGGACAAAGGAATGGGCCTGGTGCCAGTAGCCCACAGGCTCCAGGCGCTGGATGTTGACCACCTCACCCAATCTCCCGGAGTCCAATATTGTTTTAAGTTTCCGGGTGTAGTTGGTGTAGCGGAGCACGTGGCAGACGGAAAAGATGATTTTGTGGCTAAGCGCCGCCTCGACAATGCGCCGGCAGCCCTCTTCATCCGGAGCCATCGGTTTTTCGAGAAGGATGTGGTATCCTTTGGAGGCAAAGGCAACCGCCGGCTGCACATGCTGCGTATCCTGAGTGGCGATTATTACCGCGTCGGCAAATTTGTCTCGTTGAATCAGCTCACGCCAGTCGGTAAAGACACAATCCTTGCCCAGGTTATGATCGGCAGCCATTTTTCGGCGATAGAAGTCCCTGGGTTCGGCAACTCCGACTATTTGAGCCAGATCGGGATGCTGCCCGGCATAGGTGGAGTAGATACTCCCCCTGCTTCCCGCGCCGATTACGATTAACTTAACCGGGGCCATTGACTACACCTCCAGCAGCTAGGATCTTTTTGACAAAGTGGCATCGGAGTATTCTACACACCTATTGAATACCATTTGGAGTGGTAGCTTAACCGTTGTTGCTTGCTCAGTAAAGGGTCGGTGCCAAGGGTCTGTAGCCATCAGCTAGTGCTTCAGGTGCTGCTCGAGCGTTCCTGCACTTCTTGACCATCATGGTAACAAGCTGCAAGATAGATGAAGGAGAACTTGTTCTTATGGAAAGAATAGATCAGCTTCTTTGACCCGCTCCAGGCGAAAGCGCCGATGAGCATGAATATAGGCCAAAAGGGGTACAGCTGGGGCGATAACTTTCTATTGCGTCCAGTCTGTACGGTGCATCGCGTCTAGAGCCGAAGCCAACGATATGGGTAGCCTGGAAGAAATTCGATTAGAAAGATTGCACCGGTTTCTTGTCTTTATAGAAGCCGGCATCGTGCGGGACAGGCTTCCAGCTGAAGATGTTCAGATCTTCGAGCCGGCACCGGCCTGTTTTGACTGCCCCACCGACCAGGGGGCGTATGTGCCGATCGGCATTGGCGAAAACTGGGGCGGAAAAGATTGCTGGGCATATTTCCGCTGGCAGGCAAAAGTTCCCGCCCACTGGAAAGACGGGGCAGTGGAGCTTCTTATGCGGCATCGGACTCGTTATTTCGACCGTCCCGGACTGCACCATCTTGAAGCGGCCGGCCCGGAGGGGCAGGTATTCATCGATGGGCAGCGCCAGGGGGCCATAGACCGGGAGCACCACTCCATTCGCCTTGGCAACGCTGCGGGGCAGAACTACGACATACGAGCGATCTTCTATGCTGCCCGGGTCCTGTGCCGCCACGAATTGGAGGCGCTCTGCCTGGTCCGGATCGACAGGGCCACGGAACAGCTCTACCACGATCTGCGCGTGGCTGTCGAATTGATCGATCATTTGGTAGACACATCGACCACGCGGGGGAAGCTTATCGGGGCAGTAGACAGGGCTTTGAGTGTATTGGATCTGCGGTCCTTCCCCGGGCGCCTGGCTCCCGACTTCGGGCAACCCGGCTTCGGACAGCCCAGCTCCAGGCAGCCCGGCATCGAGCCGCCCGCCCCGAGCGTCCCCGAAATCGACTCATTCTACCAATCGGTACCTGCCGCCCAAAAGGTTTTTGACGAGTCCGTCACCGGGATAGAATCGATCGAGGAGGTGCCCTTTGTCCGGGCCGTAGGCCATGCTCACATCGACCTGGCCTGGCACTGGCCCATCCGCCAGACCCGCCACAAGGTCGTACGTACTTTTGCTACCCAACTCCGGCTGTTGGCGCGTTACCAGGGGTGGGTCTTTTTTCAATCCAGCCCTCAGGCCTACGCCTGGGTGGAAGAGGATGCGCCGGAGTTGTTTGCCGGCATTCGTCAACAGATTGCCGACGGGCGATGGGAAGCGGAGGGGGCGATGTGGTGCGAAGCGGACACCAATATCCCTTCGGGGGAGTCACTGGTCCGGCAGCTGCTCTATGGGAAACGGTATTTCCGGGAGAAGCTGGGTGTAGACAGCCGTATATTATGGCTGCCGGATGTGTTCGGCTACAGTGCGGCGCTGCCCCAGCTCATGAAACTGGCTGGGGTGGACAGCTTTGTGACCAGCAAGTTGAGCTGGAACCAGTTTAACCGCTTTCCTCACGACAGCTTCCGTTGGCGGGGCCTCGACGGCAGCGAGATACCCACCCACTTTATTACCACCCCCGATGCAAACGGGAGGTATCAGACCTACAACGGAAAGATGTCTGTCGGCGAGCTGAAGGGGGCCTGGCAGGAATACCGGCAAAAGCCGCTCCGGTTGGAACTGCTCATGAGTTTCGGCTTTGGTGATGCCGGCGGTGGCCCGACCTCAGCCATGCTGGAATCGGCCCGGCGGCTGACGGGAAAGCTGGCCCTGGGGGAGCTTCCCCGACTTCGCCTGGGAAAGGCAGCGGAGCCGCTGCAGCGTCTGGCCGACTCCGCCGAATCGCTCCCCATTTGGGACGGGGAGCTGTACCTGGAGTACCACCGCGGCACCTACACCACCCAGGCCTGGCTCAAACGAGCCAACCGCAAGAACGAGATCCGCCTGCACAATGCCGAGTGGCTGGCCTGTCTCGCGTCAAGCTGCGGATACGAGCTGGGTTTGGCTGCGACCGAAAGTGTTTGGCACGACCACCTGCTTCTCCAATTTCACGACATCTTGCCTGGTTCATCCGTTGGCGAGGTGTACGATGAGATCCGTCCTATAACCGAGCGGATCGCAGCGATAGCCGCAGGCATGGTCGATCAGGCAACGGGCCTGCTCTGCAGGAACATCGACACTTCCGGCCGCAGGAAACCTGTTGTGCTGTTCAATACCCTATCCTGGGAGAGACGGGACCCGGTGCAGCTGCCCGACGGAACCTGGAGGGACGATTTTTCGGTACCGCCCGGGGGCTGGACCGTGGTGGAAACTGCTGCCCCAGCGGGTGACGGCAGCAGGGAGACGGACCTTTCCATTGCAGACCGCGGGCGGCGGCTGGAGAACCGCTACTATCGCCTACGCTTCGATGAACGGGGCGGTATTGCCGAGCTGTATGACAGGGTCAACAAACGCCAGGTCTTCCGGCCGAACACCCGGGCCAACGAGTGGCAGGTCTTTGAGGACCGCCCCCTGGCCAGCGATGCCTGGGACATCGACCTTTACTACCAGGATGCCCCCTTGCCGGAGCCGCAGTGCGCCGGGATCGAGGCGGCCGAAATCAACGATGTGTTTGCCGCCGTGCAGATTGAGTGGCGCCTGCCCCCATCAGGCGGGAAGCCCCGGAGCACTATCCGCCAGCGGATCAAGCTCTATGCGAACAATCCCAGGATCGACTTTGAAACCCGGGTCGAATGGCACGAGCATCACCAGCTTCTCAAGGTGGCTTTTCCGGTGGACATCCGCGCTGTCGAAGCCAGCTACCAGGTGCAGTTCGGGCATCTTAAACGTCCCACCCATCGCAACACGAGTTGGGACCTGGCCCGTTTCGAATGCTGCGGCCACTGGTTTGTTGACCTCTCCGAGCATGGCTACGGGGTGTCACTGCTCAACGACTGCAAGTACGGGCACGATATTTACGAAAACGTGATTCGCCTGACCTGCATCAAATCACCTCAGCACCCAGATCCGAAGGCCGACCAGGGCCTGCACCAGTTTACCTATGCTCTGCTGCCCCACGCCGGAAGCTTCCAGGAGGCCGGGGTCATCCGGGCTGCGGCCGAGCTCAATGTTCCTCTTATTGCCTGCGCGGCCGAACCTCCTGCTGGTGAGCTGCCGGCGACCTCGGCCTTGCCGGCGACCTCGGCCTTGCCGGCGACCTTCTCTTTTGTAGCTTGCGATAACCCGGCCGTGATTGTCGACACCCTCAAGCCGGCCGAGGACGGGGAGGGGATGATTGTCCGGCTCTACGAGTCTCATGGTTCCCATGCCAGGGCGGCCCTGTCTTTTGCCCATACGCCTGAAAGAATCCGGGCCGTGAACCTGCTCGAAGAGCCTTTGGGCCGGGATATTGTCCTGGAAGTCGAGGGGCGGGAAGTTGCCTTAAACCTGCGGCCCTTCGAGATCGTTACCCTGAAGCTTACTTGAGCTGTACACGGCCGCCCCGGTCGGGCTAATGTCAAGATCGATGAAAAAAGCAGTCCAGCGGCAGGAGATCACCGTCGACAACAGCAGTTTTCCCCTCAGGATCTATGTAGAAGAACGCTCCTACTCCCGAGTTTCCATCGGCAGGCGTGGTGTGAACATACGGATTCCGGCTTCCCTTGGCCCTCTAAAACGAGCGACGGAAATCGAGACCCTTATCACCTGGGCCAGGGCCAGGTTAAGGAAGCAGCCGGAGCGCTTTCTGCCTCCGGTGCAAAAGGCCTATCGCCATGGTCAGCAGATTAAGGCTGGAGGGCGGGAGTACACGCTGGAGATCCGGTATAAAGACAAGAAGAGCAGCTCGGGCAGGGTCCGCGGGACGATGATTGCTCTCAGCCTCAGCTCCCGGTTGAGCCGGGAAGAGCAGGCGCGTCAGATCTCCACCCTCATCCCCCGCTGCCTTTCCGCCGAAGCGCTGCCCCAGTTGAAGGAACGTATCGACGGGTTGAACCGCAGCTACTTTCACGGGAAGATCGGGACCGTTCGTTTCAAGAACACCCGCTCCAACTGGGGCAGCTGCTCGAGAAAGGGCAATATCAATATTTCGACCCGTCTGCTCCTGGCCCCGGAAGAGGTGCTGGACTATGTCTGCATTCACGAATTGGCCCACCTGAGCGAGCCCCATCATGGCCGGCGTTTCTGGCAGAGGGTAGAGCGGGCTCTTCCCGATTATCGCCGGCTGCGGCGCTGGTTAAAGGAGAATCAGCGGTACTGCAGGTTTTAGGACCGTGGCGCACCGACGTACATCGGCTCATGAATCAATTCTCGGATTTGCCGTTGATGCCCATTCGAATTCGATTAACTCAGAACTGTTTGAAAATTCGATCACAATTCTCTTGATCTCATGAAAACCAATCTGCTTTCTGGACGAATTTGGGCTGGTTCTCAAATCTTGCCATCATTTCTTTCGACATTATTTTCTCATCATGCAAACATGAGCTTACCCTTTGGTTCCGGTATTTCCCGGCCTAATTCTTCGGCAGTCTCAATCCATTCTTGAATAACAATTTCCACATTCTTCAATGTATCCTGGTACGTACTACCATCGGATATACAGCCAAGTAATTCCGGCACTTCTGCAATATACGATTCGTCTTCTTCACTCCAATACAGAATAATCTCATATTTCGTAGCCATTTATATCTCCAGTTTATATTTCAGAATAACTTCGCGCACTTGCTTTACTTGATATGCCTTTGCCAGGCTCTTCTTTGGCTGAATATTTATTATCTCCTCAATGGTATTATAGGTGAAAATGTGGTGATCTCCTTTTATTCTCTCTGTAAATCCGAACCGAATCAGCAAAGAGCATAAATCTGCAAAGGCGATATTCCTGTCTGAAGTACCCCTTAACACTTGTTGTAACACCTTGTCAACTCTGCTCATGCTCTACCTTTGCTCAACTATGTTTTTAATTTACTATGTTTCATCATTTCCTTCCACCTGTCTTGCAGCTTTCTCCGCTTGGACAAGGCTGTTCGCCGCAGTAGCGATCCTTCCGGTTGGAGATTGGCAGACAGCTTTCAGCCGAGCAAATCATTGTGGGTAGCCTGGGCAAGGAGGGAAACCGCTATCTCCTTAACATTAAATTGATTGAGGTGGAGACAAGCGAGACACTGCAGGCTGACTCACAGATCTTCCAGTCCGTGGAGAATTGACTGCTCTTCTATTGAAAATCAAGACACCTGGTGAACCAGCGGAAGTGGACATAAAGCCTACTCCATACCTGTTGTTTCCAAGCCCGCTCCCATTACCCTTGGTCCATGGAGTAAATTATATGGAAGTTCGAAATATTTCATTTTCAAGGGCGAGAAATATTCGATCTCTTTTTTTATCCTGGCAATAGGCGCAGCGGGTGGGATCGTCGGAGGCGCCATTATCCAACTTATCGGATCCTTCCAGGTGGGGGGTACAAAATACACCTCTGCCAATGATATTGCCAGGCATTACAACCAGGAGATGACGCGTCAAGATAGGGTCGCGTCCGGGATCTGCTGCCAAGTTTCAAAGAGTTCGGCGCCGAAACTCGGCCTCGAAAAAATCTTCCAGTTCCACTTCCAGCTTCCTGCCCATGACCTGGTTGGTCTGCCTGAGCAGGCCCGGCGAGGTAAGGTTGATTTCGGATATTTTGCCGGCGATGGCTTCCCCGTTTAGCAGGGTCAGCCGGGTCTCTCCCAGATGAACCTCCTCGAAGAAGGCCTGGACCATGACCGCCCTGCTGCCCTGGGCGCTTTCGCATTTGTGCCTCGGGATATAAATGGCTATCATTTCTCACGGAGTTCCCCGTGGATACGCTCCGGGAAGCGGAGAAAGCCGCACGGACACTGCTTGAAAAGGGAGTGGGAACGGTGATTCTCACACTCGGAGAACGGGGAAGCCTGTTCATCACCGAGACCGAGGCCCTTCATATGCCGGTGGCTGTGGTCATTGCCCTGGACAGCACCGGTACTTAGGACGTTTTTGTCGGCAGTCTGGACTGCTTTGCAGCGACCTGGAAATCCCTATCTCAGACCATCGAGCGGGCCAACAAACTCGCCGCGATCACCGTACAGTCCGCCAGCACACGGTCAAACTTTCCCTCTGCCGGTGATCTTGCTACGGATCTGATCTCTTGAACTTAATTCGGGAAAGTTTCGTGGCCTTCATGTTTCGAGGGGATAGGTGCCAAGCTCTCTTGCCGTTGTGAACATGGCCGCCACGTTTTCTGGAGGAACGTCTACCTGGATATGGTTGGCCGGTGTCAGGATGTAACCAGCGCACCTATGGACAGAGGATCCTGCTTGATGAATTGCACCGCCTCCCTGTAGGCTCGCGTTTCGTCGTGGGGCCGGAAATCGATCCCCTTGATCTGGCATTCGCCCAGCTTCAGGTAGCGGGCCCACTCGGGAAACACCCGCATGATCGAGGAGCTGCCGGTGGTCGCTCCAATAAAGTATAAAGTGGACTTGTCCGCTTTCCGGTATTCGACTGGGCTCAGCGCTTTTCTCCCAGCCCGTTGGTTCTACGGGGTGATCGAACGCTCGTGTAGTTCAAGCCGCTATTCCTGCGCCAGCATCCGGAAAACCTCCTTTAGGCTCCGGTAGCTCGCCTTGAAGGCCTCGAATTGCCTCCTGTGGATTTCAAAGTTGCTATTGTTTGGCGGTGTTTCCTCAACTACGTGGACGAACTTCCCGGCTTCCTCCAGCGAAGAGATGAGCCCGACGCCCACCCCGCCGGCGATCGCCGCGCCCACGGAGGTCGCCTCTTCCATGAAGTTGAGTCTCTGGATCGGCCTTTCCAGGATGTCGGCGAAGATGGCGCGCCAGACCCTGCTCTTTGCTCCACCACCGATCATGCGCACGGCTTCGCAGATGAACCCCTGCTCGGAAAAAGCCTCCTGGATGTGACGCATGTTGTAAGCGACACCTTCGAGCACGGCACGCACCAGATGGCGCTTGTCATGCATCATGGAAAGACCGATGAAGCAACCCCGGGCGTTGGGGTCCCAGAGGGGGCTGCGCTCGCCCATCAGGTAGGGCAGAAACAGCAGCCCTGCGGAAGCGCACGGGGCCTGCTCCGCCTTGAGGCTCAGCAGATCGTATACATCCACCCCCGCTTGTTCAGCCGCTTCGGTCTCGGTCCGACCCAGGATGTCCCTGAACCATTTGAAGGACCCCCCTCCGGCCTGCATGGTACCGGCGGGCATGTACAGGCCTTTTTTGAAGTGCACGAAGGTGAAGGTCCTCTTCTCGGGATCGATGATCGGTTTGTCGGAAGCAAGCCCCATCCAGGTGGAGCTGCCCACGTAGATGTAAGCCTCGCCCAATCGAACCACACCGGCTCCGGCGGTGGCGCAGGGCCCGTCTCCCCCCCCTATTGCCACCGGTGTTCCCTCCTTCAGGCCGCTCTGCCCCGCCGCTGTTCCGCCGACCTTTCCCACCACTTCTGTGGACTCCACCGGGTCCGGAAGCTTGCTTCTCTCGATCCCCGTGGCATTCAGCATTTCCTCGGACCACCGCAGGGAGTTTATATCGAGCAGGTTCATGCCGCTCGCATCCGAGTAATCCGTATATACCTTACCGGTAAGCCTCTGGACAACCGAATCTTTGGCATGGATAAACTTGTAGGTTTTCTTGTAAACATCCGGTTCGTTGTCCCGGATCCACATGATCTTGGCGGCTGAGTAGGAGGGGCTCAACCGGTGACCGGTGAGATTGTAAACCCGGTTCTCCCCTATTCTCTTACCAATTTCCGCTGCCTGTTTTGTCGAACGCAAGTTCGCCCAGATGATGGAGCTCCGCAACGGGGTCCCGTCTTTGTCGATCGGCAGGGCTGCCATCATCTGAACAGAAAAGGAGACAACGACGATATCAACTGCATTCATCCTGGCCTTCTCGATGAGCGCTTTGGTGGAATCGCAAAAAGACTGCCAGTAGTCTCCGGCATCCTGCTCCGCCCAGCCTGTTTGGGGATAGGAGGTGGGGTAGGCGGAGAAACTGCTGCACAGGAGCGTTCCCTCCCCGCTGAAAAGCGTCGCCTTGTCGCCGGTCGTGCCCAGATCGTGAGCCAGAATGTAGGAAGCCATCCTGTTTACCATCCTTTCCTTTTGTTATTCTTCACGTGCCCCTGGATGGGACCGTATCAATACCGTATCTAGCTATAACACGACTTGGGCCCGGTGCTGCCCGGATACATTTTATTCCTTGATCGCTCCCATAGTAAGCCCCCGCACCAGGTAGCGGGAAAAGACCACCGCCAGGATGATGGGGGGGATGATCGCCATGATGGAAAGGGAGGCTACTTTCCAGAATTCGAGTCCCCGCACCGACAGGGAGCCGGCAATCATGACCGGCAGGGTCATGGCCTTACGGTACCCGAAGACGATGACAAAGATAAACTCGTTCCACGACATGATAAAAGACAGCACGTAAACCGCCACCAGCCCGGGGGCGGCGATCGGCAGGGCGATCGAAAGGAAAGCCCGAAAGTGGCCGCAGCCGTCGATCTTGGCCGCCTCTTCTATCTCCTTGGGAATGTCGGCGAAAAAGTCGAGCAACAGCCATACCGCCAGCGGCAGGTTCATGGCGGTATGCACGATGATGATGGCCAGGAGGTTGTCCAGCAGGTGCAGGCGCTGCATGATCAAAAAGTAGGGGATCAGCACGGCTACCGGGGGAAACATCCGCTGGGATAGAATAAAGAAGGAGATGTCCTTATTCCTCCACTTTTTGAAGGTGAAGCGGGCCAGTGAGTAGCCCGCGAAAGCGCCCAGGAGCAGAGACGCGGCACTGGACAGCGTGGCGATGATGATGCTGTTCAAAAGGGAGCGCAGCGTCCTGTCCCTTGTGGTGATCAAGGCGTCTTTCCAAGCGTGCAGGGTTGGCTTGAATTGTTTAAAGGGTATGAAGGTGGCCTGGTAAGACTCTCCCGGTTGCTTGAACGAAGTGATGACCGCCCAGAAGATCGGGAATAGGGTCCAGACAGAAAAAATGAGGAGTATCGTCCAGGTGATAATTACACCCGCCGGTCTTCGCTTTCGAATTCCGTGTGCATCCAGCATGGTAGCTCTCCTTTATACTTAGTGAAAGTTCTGTCGTGAGGCCCTCATCGTGTCCTCTCTTTCCGGAAGCGGGATATCAGCAGCAGGGCCAGGATGATGAGCACGATGACGAACAGCCAGGAGATTGCGGACCCTCTCCCGAGTTTGAACCACTTCATCCCGATCTGGTAGACGTAGAAGGAGAGGGATTCGGTCGACCCTCCCGGTCCGCCTCCGGTGATCCCGAAGACCAGCTCGAAGAGTTTGAAAGCGTCGATGCCCCGGATCAATGAGATGGTGACGATCACCGGAGTGATCAGGGGCAAGGTTAGCTTGTGAAACATCTGCCAGGAGCTGGCCCCGTCCACTGCCGCTGCCTGGTAGAGCTCGGTGGGCAAGGACTGGAGCGCGGCCAGAAGCGCCAGGAACATGAAGGGAGTCCACTCCCAAATGTCGACCATGATGATGGTGAAGGGCGCTACGGAGGCGCTCGTAGTCCACTTAACCGGGTTCAGCCCCACGGCCTGCAGCGCGGAGTTGATGACCCCGATGTCCGGGTGGAGCATCATACGCCAGAGGAAGGCCACTGCTATGGGGGGGCAGGCCATGGGAATGAGGAAAATGACCCGAAAGAAGTTTTTGCCCCGAAAGCTCTGACTCAACAGGCTGGCCATAAAGAGCCCCAGCCCCAGCTCCACACTGACGGCGATGCCCACATACATGGCGGTAAAGCCCAGATCGTCCCAAAAGCGGGGGTCTTCGAAGAGGAAGTATTTGAAGTTGCTAAAACCCACGAACTGAGGTTTCGGCATTGTGTTGGCATGCCACTTGGTAAAGGAGAGGGCCAGCGTCCATAT
>SDBT01010789.1_pt1 | contig 14729 bp, 18 predicted proteins | sample 2277101 | NCBI WGS metagenome assembly SDBT01 (sample SAMN10404973, study PRJNA504765) | marine sediment metagenome | isolation source: marine sediment core GS10_PC15, 103 cmbsf | place: Arctic Ocean: Southern Knipovich Ridge | collected 2010
TGACAAGGATGATGTCCGGCATGTTTTCCCGGCCAAAGTCCCTGCAATACATGTAGGCGGCCTTGAGTCCCTCTCCCACAAGTTCATCAAGCTTTGACAGCCCTCTTAAGGCAGCTATGAAATCATCGTTTCTGCGCTGTGATTGACGATAGTTGCCAAGGTCAAAGAACCAAAAACTATCCGAAGCTTCTGCCCCTGTTGCGTTTTTGTCTCTTTCTCCAGGGTATCTGGCGACAAGCAAGGCATTGAGGCAACGATTCACGTCCTCCATATCGATCAAGGCATCTACTGCCGGCTTTACGTCTTCGATCAACCTTGGTGGTGGCATCCAGTCAGGGCTCGTTCGGTTTCTGACATACATCACCTTGGTGCCGGCACCGGGCATGACAATAATATCAGTTTTTTCCCTCTGCCCGCGTGGGCCCGTTAGTTCGAGTGTTTTGAAGAATTCTTTTTCGAATTTCTTCTCGTCGATATGCCTTTTAATCCTAGTCTGCCCGTGATCGGAGACAAAGAAAAATATCGTATTTTCAAACATTCTGCTTTTTTCAAGAAAAGCCACGATTTTTCCCAATTCAGGATCAACCACCTGCCTCAGGTACCACTTTTGAATCTGGTCAATGGTCCAGCTCTCTTTTGTCATGAATCGACGCGGATAGTGAGTAAAGATGTCCATGCCAACATAGTGCACGACCACAAGATCAGGGATGTCGCCTGTTAATCTTAGTCTTGCCTTCAAGCCATCACTGAGGCAATACTTGTAGCCATTGAACAGGCCTGCGGTTGTACGCTTGTCAAGGTGGCCACCATCCGGCATCGTGATGCCCTCTGTAAATACGTTGACCCAAAAGGCATGAGACCAGACATGGATGCCTTGCTTGATCCAGTCTCGACTATCAACCCCTTTTGCCACCTGAGTAGCCACGGCCATGGTTGTTTTGCCTGACCTGCGCGCGTAATCGAAAATTGTATGAGTGCCTGTTTTTTCTAATATCTTGATAATCCGACGCTGGGAAAGGGAGGAAAGGGTTACAGTCTTTTCGGTTTTCCTGTCAAACCAGATGGTAGATGGAACACCATGTCGGAGTGGATACACTCCCGTGAGCAGCGTGGTGTTTGAAGGCTTGGAAGAAGACGGAATGGAGACCAGTACGTTTTCAAAGTATATATAAGGATAAGAGCTGTTGTTTCCCTTGATGACCGCCTTGAAATTCGGAAGCGTGTCCAAAGAATCCATCAAGTTCTTGCGCTTCAGGGCATCCAAAATCACAACAAAAAGCTTCGGCCCGTTGGCTGTAGTCAGCGTCCTTTCAGGGGGCCTACGTTCAGGGCTCCCACATCCGCATAGAAACACCAGGGCACCGGCAAAAAGCCAGATCCAGGCTGTGTTTCTCAAACCAGAAGGGCCAGGAAATTCAGCTGCGATGCGGTGTCTTGGAAGAACGGCGGTTTTGTTGTTTGACATTTTTCCTGCTCTTGCCTAATCTGGTTTGTGTGAGGCCGCACCATGATCGAACTCTGGAAACTATCCACAACTAGCCTTTGCTGTAAAGGATTTTGTGGTTTGCCACAGGTTCAAACGGGTCTATGAGACAACACGTACTGGACAGTCCTATCTCCTACTACGCGGTTTTTCTGGTAGTCAGATACCTGCCCATCGGGCTTTGCCGCTGGCTGGGCAAGATGGCCGCACTGGTTATCCATGGATTTTCCCGCAAAGACCGCGAGAGTCTGGCGATCAATCTTTCCATGGCCCTGAAAAGACCTGTGGATGCTCCCGTGGTCAGAAAAACCGTTCGGCGGATCTATGCGAACTACGGGCAATATATGGTGGATTTTTTCCTGGTGCCCCAACTGCCGCCTGACAAGGCCAAAAGGTTTTTTGCATACATCGAAGGAGAGGAAATCCTTCAAAAGGCCTTGGCCAAAGGGCGGGGGGCTATCTTGTTATCGGCCCACGTGGGCAATTGGGAATTTGGCGGGACCATGATGGGATTGTCCAATTATCCGTTGGCCGTAATTGCCTTGCCGCACAACACGTCAGCCACAAATGCCATGGTCAATCGATTCAGGACGGGCAAGGGCATAAAGGTGATTGAAGTCAGCGAGTCCCCTTTTACAACGATCGAAATCTTGCGTCACCTGCGGCAAAACGGGGTGGTGGCTATGCTGGGTGACAGGGTTTTTTTTGGCGAGGGCAGGTCAATCACATTTTTTGGCCGGAAGGCCAGGTTTCCTGTCGGGCCGGTTGTCCTTGCCATGAAGTCAGGCGCGGCGCTCATCCCGGCGTTTGTTTTGAGACAGTCAGATGGCAGGTATTTCGCAATGCTTGAACAACCCATACCCCTTGTGCTTGAAGGGGAAAGAGATGCCGTGATCAAGGAAAATCTTGAAAAGACAGGACAAATATTTGAAAAATACATTCGTTCCTATCCTGACCAGTGGTATAGCGTCGACCCGATCACTGGATAGACTGTTGCTCAAACATCCTGGGCAACAGCGTGTGCAGGGATGACCCCGTGAAGCTTTTTCTGATCGGACCCAAATGGCCCGAGCACAGTCTCTGGGGCCACGTTAGCTTCCGGTTCCCCTATCTCGCGCTGACAACTGTGGCTGCACTGACAGGTGATGACTGGGATATATCAATCATTGATGAAAACGTGCGGCCCGTTGATTTTTCCAGCCTGCCGGACCTCGCAGCCATTTCCCTAATGACCCCGCTGGCAAAAAGGGGCTATGAGATTGCAGACACCTACAGAAGAAAAGGCGTTCCCGTTGTGCTGGGCGGGATTCATCCCAGCGTGATGAAGGAGGAGGCCAAAGCCCATGCGGATGCGGTGGTTGTTGGTGAGGCCGAGCAGGTCTGGGCCCAAGCCTTGCGCGATTTCAAACGGGGTGAGCCAAAATCATTTTATGAGGCGCGAGATTTCTGCAGCCTCAAGGGACTTCGGGTCCCGAGAAGAGACCTGCTGAACAGAGCGGGATATTTTTTTGTCAATACGATCCAGACGTCTCGTGGTTGTCCCTTTGACTGTGAATTCTGTTCTGTCACCTCCTTTTTTGGCCACACCTACCGTCTCAGGCCGGCAGAAGATGTCGTCAATGAACTTGGCCTCATGCAAGGAGACTTTGTGTTCTTTGTCGATGACAATATTGTCGGCAAATTCTCCTATGCAAAAGAGCTCTTCAGGGCACTTGCGCCTTTGAATATCAAGTGGTTCAGCCAGGCAGCCTTGAGTATTGTCAAAGACAGGGAACTTCTGGATCTGGCTGAAAAGAGCGGTTGCAAGGGCCTGTTCATGGGCTTTGAGTCCCTGTCTCAGGAAAGCTTGAAGGCCATGGGAAAATCCGTAAATCGTGTGAACAAATATACAGAGGCCATCAAGATGATTCACGATCACGGAATCGGTATCCAGGGATCATTCATCTTTGGTACTGACAATGATGACCGGTCTGTGTTTTCAGATGTGCTTCGTTTTGTCGAAAAAACGCACATGGAGGCGGCCCTGTTCTCGATCTTGACTCCTTTTCCGGGTACCCGGATCCAAAAGGCTTTGCTGGCCGAAAATAGGATAGTGCACACCGACTGGGAGAAGTACGACATGAATCATGTTGTATTCAAGCCCAAGAAGATGAGCCCGGAACAACTGCAAGATGGTTTCAACTGGGCATACAGAAGGTTGTACGGATACAAGTCTATTGTCTCCAGGCTTTTTCCTTTTACAAGGAGTTTTCTCATCTACGGGATGCAGAACTATGGTTTCCGGCAGGGATGGAAGAAGACCCTCGGGGCCGCGCAATGAAAAAAGCCGTGTTTTACCAGTATCTCCTTGCCATATTCCTGGGCCTGAGTCTGGTCACAGGCCCCTGCCTTGTGTTTGCAGCTGAAACAGACCGGCAATCAGAGTCTGAGCTGAGCCGGGTGATGAGAAACATCAAGGAGAATGAAAAGACCTTAAAGACATTTACCGCCAAGTTCGTGCAAACCGAAAAGACTCGCTTGCTTCAGGAACCACTGCACTCGGAGGGGCTGATATACTTTGATTCTGCGGGTAAAATGCTCTGGAAGGTGACCAGCCCTTCTCCAATGATAGTCCTCGTGAAGAACAACTTCGTACTCACGTACTATCCTGATCTGAAAAAGGCGAAAAAAAAGCGTTTGGGAAGAAGTGATAATATCCTCAAAAAATACTTCGGCGTTGGGCAGCCGGTTAAACAGTTAAAGAAACAATATGAAATCCAACTTGTCTCTAAGACTGGTTCGGGGCATTATCATCTGAGGTTGATACCGAAAAAGAGGGCTATGGCAAAGCATATTACTGCCATCGACGTTATCGTAAACCCCAAAACCTGGCTTCCGGAGCAAGTTCATTTCAAGCAGGCACACGGGGATCATACCTCCGTGCGAATACAGTATGACTCCGTGAATGAACCTTTGCCGCCAGGCATTTTTTCAATCAATATGGTAGAAGATGAGGAGCCACAGACTCACGCAGACACGTATAGACATGAAAATTGATGGTGTTGATTGAAATTATGGGAAACGTGGGAGAAAACAACATAGTCTTTCTGTATCCCGGCCAGGGATCTCAACAGGTGGGCATGGGTTTTGACTTGTATCAGGCCCATCCCGAAGCCCGGGAGATATTTGACCAGGCTGACAACCTTTTGGGTTTTTCCTTGAGCCGGCTGTGCTTTGAGGGCCCTGAAGAAGAACTTGGCAGCGATCTGAATGCTCAGTTGGCCACGTACACGGTCAGCTGCACCATGACCGATCTGCTCAAGGCCCGTGGTGTGCTGCCTGATGCAGTCTCAGGCTACAGCTCTGGTTTCTATGCGGCTGCTTATGCAGCTGACTGCTTTGACTTTGCCGATGGCCTTGGAGTTGTGAGACGCGCGGGCGAAATCCTTCTTGACGAAGGTCGGAAAATAGATGGCGAAATGGCGGTCATTGTTGGGCTCTCGCGTGAGGAGGTGGACGGTGTATGTGAACACGTGGGTCAGGTTCAGACCGCCATCATGAATACCTCGCGCCAGACTGTCATCTCGGGCATCGGCCCTTCAGTTAGGAGGGCCATGGAACTTTGCCTCAGCCAGGGGGCCCTGGATGCTCACGCCCTGTCCGCTGCCACTGCCTATCATTGCAGGTACATGCAGCAAAGCAGTGAACGGCTTTTGAGAGAAATAGGGCATAATCGCTTGAGGAATCCGCAGACAGCTCTGATCTCGTATTCTTCCTTGGATTGCTTGTCGGACAAGAAAGAATTAAGAAATATGATGGCCGCCCAACTGAGCCGCCCTGTCTTGTGGGTTGATTTGATTAAGAAATTGGGCGACAATGGCCATAGGCTGGTGCTTGAGGTTGGGCCTGGCGAGGTGATTTCAAGGACAGTCAGATGGATAGACAGGAACATGGAAGTCATGAATACAGCCACGAACGAAAAACTGCTGAAGGCTGTTGAAAGATGCAGGATCACATGAAGCCGACATGCGACGTTTCAGCTATCAAGAAAATGCTTCCTCACCGGAGCCCATTTCTTTTTGTAGACAGGGTCATGCAAGTCAAGGCAGGGGACAGGATCGTTGCTGAAAAAGATCTTTTGCCCGATGAGTACTATTTTGCCGGTCATTTTCCGGGAAGGCCAATAATGCCCGGGGTGCTTATTTCAGAGGCATTGGCACAGACAAGCGGACTCCTTTTGGGCTTGACATGGAAAGAGGCGGGCCAACTCGCAGACAGGGCAAAGACGACCCTGTTTCTCGCCACCGTCAACATGAAGTTCTCCGCCCCTGCCAAACCTGGAGACACCCTGCGTTTAGAGGCAAGCCTGAAAAAGCAATACGGCAGATTGTCTTTCTTTGATGTTGCGGCACACGTGGAAAGCAGCCGGGTTGCCAAGGGTACGCTTACACTGGCTGAAGAAGATGTTGGCGAGATTTAGTACATGAATCAGAGCTCCTAGCGAGAGAACTTCTGTATCCTGGCATTCGCCGTGTCTGCCACATAGACATTGCCGGCCGCATCGCTGCTGAGGCCGTAGGGTTCGATAAACTGACCGCTTCCACGGCCAGGTCCTCCAAACGACTTGAGGCTCTGTCCCGTGGGGCTCATTTCCTGTATGTAACAATTGGCGCCATCAAGCACCAGAACATTCCCTGAGGTTCGATCCACGGCAACATCCGTGGGATATCTGAGATTCCCCGACATAACAGCCTGGAACTCGCCTTGGGGTCCGAACCTTTGCACCCTTCGCATCTTGCTGTCTGCCACATAGACATTCCCCCGGTCGTCCACCGTCAGCCCCATAGGAGCGGCAAAATCGCCGTTACCCCTGCCCTTCTTGCCCCAGGAGCGCAGGAATCCGCCATTGTTGTCAAAGACCTGAACCCTGTTCATTTTGGCATCAGTTGTGTACACCGCCCCGTCCGGTCCGACTGCTATACCACTCAAGAAGGCAAAATCGCCGGTCCCCTTGCCCTTTTTGCCCCACTGCACGAGAAAACCGCCGCTGGGATCAAATTTTTGCACCCGGAAGTTCCGGGTGTCTGCCACGAAAACATTGCCTTGACTGTCCACGGCTACGTCGTAAGGCAGCAAGAAGCTGCCCGTACCAGTTCCTTTATTACCCCAGCTTTTCACAAGGCGGCCGCCGGCATCGAATACCTGGATTCGGTTGTTGTATGTGTCGGCTACGTACACGTTTCCTGCAGCATCTGCCGCCAGCCCAAAGGGCTTGGAGAAATCTCCTGCAACCCCTGCCTGGGTTTCCCCTGGTGCGACTGTGGCGCCGTTTGCCCGTTGAGGAGGTTGTTGTCGAACCGGAAAACGGAGTGACGTAGCCGCTTGTCCTGGCAGTTGCCACCACGCGGGAAACCACGCGTTGGCCGACAGAGACTGCCTGGCCCTGCTCCTCCTTTGCGACCCTGGCGAAAGCCAGGTTTGCTTGGACCTCAGTTACCCGCAGCCGGCCCGTGCGTGTCTTTTCAACGCCCAGAACCTTGCCGGTAACGGGATGCTTGATGGGTTCGCCCTCCACGAAAACCTCAAATTCCATGCCCGGCCTGGCACCCGCCTTCCTTCCCACGTCAAGGGTAAATATTTGTCCTCTTTGGTGGATGACAAGCCCTCTCAAGGGAAAATGGCGTGGCAGTGTCAAGATCAATCAAGCCGGTAGCGCCCATTTCTTGTTCTTTTATCACTCTTTCCAGGGCCTGACGCTCCACCACGTCAAAACGGCCCTGCTTGACAAAAGCAGTAGTGAGCACCTGGGCCGCGGTCTTGCCCAATTGTTGGCTTTTGGCTTTTTCCCCTTGTGAATCAAGATCCACCACAGCAATCCTGGCGAGACCGGACTGATCAGCGGCAAAGGAGCCTGTCGGCCAAGTTGTCCAGAAACCCAAGACAGTGATCAGCAGCAAGGTCCCCATCATCACACAACGGTCGTGCTTCATACCGGAGTTCCCCCAAATCGTTGACACCTTCCCAAAAAAAGCTTCCCCGCCCTTCTGTATCGGGGTACTACTCTGCCGCAGCGAGACCTCAATCTATAGAACCGTGAGGCACTATTTTGTCAATTTGTTTCCCCGGTCTCGTGCTCATCTGAACGAAGCCAGACCCCAGGGGGTTCAAAAACAACGGGAGTTGTGGTAATAAATATTTAACCTAATACGAATGGAGACAGCATGGTGAAATTATCACGGTGGGTGGTGATTGTTCTGATGATAGTTGTTGGCGGCGGATGTGTTGTCATGGCAAAAAACAAGGAGTACCATCCGTTTGACTCAAGCGGGCTTGACAAACTGGTTCCGGGTCAGACAACAGCGGCCGAAGTATCCGGTATCTTTGGAGCCCCAAGCCAAGTCGTAAAGATGTCCAATGGCAATGCTTACATCTACAAGCGGTCTGTGGCAAAGGGGACAGCGTTCTGGTTGCTGATCGTGAGCTTTGGCAACTACGATAAGCAGTATGATCAAATGGTATTCTTCTTTGATAACAATGACATCTTAACTCACTATGGGACGAGTCTTGACGCCCAAAACGCATCCTATGGACTTCCGTTTTAGGACTGTTTTAGTTCTCGCAACGTTGTCTGTCTCGTGCGCCGTTGTTTTCGGCTGTGTCTCCATGCGCTTTTTCATGGGAGTGGAGGGGGGCGAAGTCGTGCCTCCGGGCGAACAATGGCAGGCGGGAAAGACAACCTTGGAGCAGGCGCTGTTGCTGCTGGGTGCTCCGGACAAACTGACCGAACTGGAGGGAAAAGACCTCCTGGTCTATGAAAGAACCCTGCTTCGCGAGAACGAACTTTCATTTGGCATTCCAGCCCTGGATATCTTGGGTGGGCAACTGGATCTTTCTGCTCGGGGGGGGCTTGCGCGTTACGATACGCTCGTTCTGTTTTTCACACCTGATGGGATTCTAGATGACATGGTGTTTGAACAAGGCTCCAGTGCCCCTTATCTCAAAACCCTGTTTCAGGAGCAATAACACTGCATATGATGCGATGAATGTATTACGCAATATCCGTTTTACGTCAGCTTCACAAACAAGACAGGAGGAAAATCATGAATAGATTTTGTCGCAACGGGGCTATCGCCTGCGCAGTCCTGGTCTTTTCCCTTCCGACCTTTGATTTCTTCGTGCACGCATTTGATACTGATGCTGCTTCGCTTAGTGGTCTTGAAGGAGTCAGCGTCCTTGTAGAGACCTCGGGGGCTGAAATCAAGGAACAGGGCCTGACCGTTGACCTACTGCGGACGGATGTGGAGTTGAGGCTTCAGATAGCAGGCATCAAGGTGTTATCCAAACAGGAGTTTTCAAAATCCCGGGGACGACCTCTTCTTTATCTAAGCGTGGAGATGTCACGGCTCGACGTTACCAGGAGCTACGCCTGCTTTCTGCATATTGCGTTGAGACAAAATGTATATCTGAAGCGAGACCCCAAGGTCCGCGGAATTGTGGCTGCTACATGGTCAAAAACTATGACGGCCGTGGTTCTTGACTCAGAGGACCTCCGAGCCAAGGTCAAAGACCTGGCGAGCGACTTTGTCAACGCCTACACATCCGTAAGCCCAAAAAAGCAGATAGATACTGGAATACGCGGCTAAAATTCCAGGTTTGGCCGAATAAACACCTGGAAATTATCCACCCCCTCTTCTCTGAACGAGCCGCTGTACATTCTGTCATCTTCCAATATGCACCCCAGTGCCGGGGTAAATGCAAACCCCTTGTTCTCAATTGCCACCTGTGAACGCTCATCGTTCCGATCCATGGTAATGCTTTGAATTTGTATTGCAAAGAACACACCACACAATCCAAAACAGGCCAACACAATCAAGGGATATTCCCCTTGACAGCGATACCCTGTTTATGTATTTGGTGTGGTCCATACGTACATGCGAAGAGACCTTTGAAGACTGCCTTATTACACATATTCATGTTCATGAACTTCGAGATCCTGACGGCGGTGCCTCTTCGGGGTGGGTGCCCCAAACACCTCTCGATGCTCGTCCAAAGGAGCCCTTTCAAGAGCCTGACTTTGAATTAGTCTCAAATGGTTATGTGGGTTGCTGTTCTATCGTATCTCTCTGGTCAGCCTCGGCGAGAACGATTTAGGGGAGGAGAGAAAAAATGAATAAGCACAGATTAAGTTGTGGTTTGCTGGCGATTATCATGGTCGGGTTTTGGCTTGCAGGCCCTGAGGCCCTTGCCCTTACACCTAAACAGATTTACAAGAGGGCCGGCCCAGGGGTTGTGTTCATTTTCGCTTCGGAAGGTTCGAAGGCGGGCAGCGGGGGCACTGGATCCATTATCAGCCAAGATGGCCTTGTGCTCACCAATGCCCACGTTTTTGTTCGCAAGGACACCTCAAAGCCGCTGTCCAATATTTCCATTTTCTTGAAACCTGCCAGGGTGACCGGAAACCACAAGACCGATCTGGCCAGAGGATACAAGGGTGAGGTCGTGGCCTATGATGTGCCGTTGGATCTTGGGCTTCTTAGAATTAGAGATGCGAATGCTCCCCTTGCGACGATAGACTTTGCTGATTCAGAAAATGTCGTCATTGGCGAACTGGTGTATGCCATTGGCCATCCCGAACAGGGGGGCTTGTGGAGCCTGACTACCGGGGTCGTCAGTGCCCACTGGCGGAATTACTCTGGTGTGTCCGGCAAGCACCTTTTTCAGACGGATGCCAGTATTAACAGGGGCAATTCCGGGGGACCGCTTTTGGACGAAGGCGGGGAAATGATCGGGATCAATTCCATGATCGCCAGGGAGGCTGCAGACGGCCTGACGATTACTGACGTCAACTTTTCCATTAGGTCCCAAGTGGCCATCAACTGGCTGGGCAAACAAGGCTTCAGATTTGCTGCAAAGCAAAAGGTCCCTTCTGAGTCGGAGGAAACCATTGCCACAGCGCCCAAACAGACCCGGGAAGAGCCGGTTCCGCCAAAAGAAAAGGTCAGGCCTGCTGAGGTCAAGCCCGCAGAAAAAGGCCAGCGTGCTGCGCCAAGCGGCGGAAAGATTCTGACTGAGAAAAAACCGTATGATATGGACGACTTGATTGCTGCGATGCAGGAAATGGAAGATATGATGGATGAGATGAGGGGTAAGATTACGGACTTCAAGAAAAGGAGGTAGAGATGAAAACAAAACTTCTAGTTCTGTGTGTTGTTCTGTCAGTGGGGATCTTTTTTGTTGCAGGTTGCGCATCGACTCCCAAGGAGACGGCCAGGGGGCCTGAGTGGGTTTGGAAGGGCAGCGGCGCCTTTGATGTTGTCAAGGGAAAGGTTTTTTACGGTGTGGGTGTTGCCTCTGGCATCAGAAACAAGGCCCTTTTGCGATCAACGTCCGACAATCGTGCCAGGGCAGAGGTTGCTAAGATACTTGAGACGTATGTGGCTGTGCTGGCCAAGGACTATATGGCTTCTACCACGGCCGGGGACATGTCAGCCTCTTCAGAGGAGCAACATGTTGAGCAGGCATTGAAGACTTTTTCAAAAACCACGCTGCATGGGGCCATGATCGTGGACCGCTGGTTGGACTCTGAAGACGGAACCATGTACGCACTTTGTGAGTTGGACATGATGGCTTTTAAGGACGCACTAAACGACTACAAGGAATTGGACAAGAAAGTTCGGGATTACGTCAGAGGTAATGCCGAAAAGATGCACGATGAGCTTGAAAAGATGGAGTAGAAGTAGCCTTGCTCACAAACCCCGGCCTTCCTCGATACAGGCAGGGTCTCACTGAGACCCTGCCTTGTTGGCGACACTGTCTGGCTGTCGCGCTTTTTGCCATGTAGCTTACATGGTTCTCTCCATATTCTCTTTGCCGAATGCGGAGACTGGATATGAGGTTGCGGTTGCGGTGCCTTCTGATTTGCGGTCTTTTTGTTCTGCCCTTTTTTCTGACCCACACTGGTTGCAAATCCACCCCCGATCCGAAGGCCGAAAAAGTCCCGGGGTGGCTGAACTCACTACCCCGCGACGACAAGTACTTCTACGCAGTCGGCATTTCCGGACAAACACGACAGATCAAAGACGCATGGGATCAGGCAATCCAACGTGCCAGGGCAGAGCTTGGCAAAACCATTATTACTCACGTGACCAGTAAGGATTTGATCATTAGCACTACGAGTGGTGAGTATTCCATCCAACTGATTGACACACTGTCAGACACTGAACTGAACTTAACGGAAGTGGTTGAGCGTTGGTACGATCGGTCCGGCAGCTATGGACCGCCAAACCATTACTATGTCTTGGTCAGATTGGAAAAGAAGAGGGCAGAGAGCATCTTGAAGGGTCTAAGGTAGTGGTATTTGTCAGTTTCTGGAAAGGGGTGTGATATGAGTCGCCTTTTGGGTTTATTGAGGACAGCAGTTTTGTTTCTTTCCGTGGCCGTCTTGATGGTGGCGGGGTGCGCGAGCGGTCCAAAGAGCAGTTCCATTCCCGAGGAAGCAATTCGGGGCCGAGCGGACCGGGCTTTTGATGACTTGAAAGCTGAGGAGACCGGGCAGAAAAAGCCGGCTTATTCCAAACACAACGAGACACAAGGCACAGAGCAGACACGTCAATCCGACAGGCAGTCAAGACAGATCGCACAGGGTCCCACAGGAAAAAAGCCGGACTGGGTTGACGGAAGGCCCGCCAGGTACCCCGCAGAGCAGTATCTGACAGGCGTGGGCCTTGGAGACACCCGAAAGGCCGCGGAAGATTCAGCCTACGCCGCTATATCTCGTATATTCCAGGCCCAGATCGATTCCAGGACAGAGGAGTGGGAAAAATATGTGCAGACAGAAATAAAGGGTAAGGTCCAGAGCACCAGGGATATTCAGATCAGCCAACTCACCTCGGTTGCCACCAAGAAGGTCCTTGAAGACATTACCATTGCCGAAATATGGGCCGATGATGCTGAAAGGCTAACCTATGCCCTGGCTGTTATGGATCGGGCCCATGCTGCGGCCGTTCTGAGGGAGAAAATCGCCGAGATGGACCGAGATGTTTTGGATCTGCAAAGCAAGGCTGCCAATACAGGGGACAAGATCGAGGCAGTGCGGTCCCTGCGCCGTACTATGAAGATCTTGCTCAACAGGGATGTCTACAACACGGACTTGCGTATCGTGAGTCCGTCCGGCAAGGGGATTGATCCACCTGCCAGTCTCACGAGCATCAGGCAGAAGACCGAGCGTTTGCTGAGCAACGATATCCGCGTGGGAGTTAAGATTGACGGGCAACACGGCGGGAGAATACGATCCGCAATCCTGGAAGGACTGACAAGAGAGGGGTTTTCCATTGAACAGACCGAAGAGTTAAGCAAAATGGACGTGTTGGTAAAGGGCAAAGTCAATTTTGAGAAGGCAGACATGCCTCGATGGAAGTTCATAAGATGGGCAATTTCGGTGGATCTCGTAAATCAGAGTAATGGAAAGATCTTCGGCAGCCTGACCGAGGACGGAAGGGAAGGTCATCTTAATTTTAGCGAGGCAGAGGAAAGGGCCGTAAGAGTGCTTCAAAAGGAGGTGGTCAACAAACTGAGCGAGATGATGGTGTCGTTTATTTTTGGGCAGACGTCTGAGAGCTAGCACCACTCATATCGCCTGTAGGAAAATAGCATGACCGGCGCGACTGAGTTCGGTTCAGCATTCCATACACAAAACAGTCCCCACCTCCAGATGCCGCGCAAAGCCCCCCTAATTGCTTGGAATTACAGCCAATGCCACCCACAAATGGTTGTTCTATGAGCCATTCGCCTTTTGGAAGGAGTCATGACTAACTGGTATGCCTTTGCTGTCATAGCGTTGCTGCTCATGGGCATTCAGAGATTCTTGTACAAGGTCTCTGCTGAAAGAAAGTGCAATACAGCATGGACAACTCTGTCCTTTATGGGCACGGTGGCTGTATTGAGTTCGACCTTGTTCGTTGTTTTCAATGAGTCCGTTCCAAGCATTCAATTTTTGCTACTCATAGGTCTGATAAATAGCAGTGCCTTTCTCGTGGGCACAATTAGTCACATAGAGGCGCTAAGGCACATACCAACTTCTGTGGTGTACCCCACCATCAGGCTGAACGTAGTAATCGTTGTGATATTTTCGATCATTTTTTTCGAGGACCGGCTGTCTGTCTATCAGGTGGTGGGAATCTGTTTGGCCGTGGCCGCCACGGTTATTCTATCAAGGCAATTTGGTGACGATGAAATATCCTGCGGCAGGCTGAGGCAGGGGTTCTTGTTGGTATTCATCTCGGTGCTGTGTGGCTCTGTTGCTTCTATTTCCAGCAAATTCGCTGCTCTTTATACCAACAAGATGGCCTTTATGGCAATTTCATACATAAGTGCGACACTGTTTTCCCTGGGGTTCAGAAAGAAACTGCAGAGACAAGGCACCAGTGCAAGTCACAAAGAAGCGCTGATTATTGGCTTTGCAATGGGGCTGATCAATTTTGTCGGATTCTACTCGTTCTTAAAGGCCCTTTCCGCGGGACCGCTCTCAATAATTGCTTCCATAACCGGCATGCATTTCGTCATTGCCATAGTCCTGTCTGTATTGATCTACAAGGAGAAGTTGACCCGCTGGAGAATACTCGGGATCTCCCTGACAATAGTCTCCATCATCCTGCTGCGGCTTTAGGTGAGTAGTCCTCTTCCGACTTGGGTTGACAGGCCTTGATACTCATTTGCATATGCTCAATAGCCCTGCCAGCTTTTTTTTGCTATGGTGTTGGATATCTACATTGCCCGGACAACAAGGAGGATTGCTAAATGACAGAAAAAGGCCAACTGGTACTTGAGGACTTCACGGAAGTCACCACCCACATTGATATGGCACTTGACAGAATCAACACAATATACAAATCGCCACACCTTTCTGAAGAACAAAAGTCAGCGCTGGGAAAGCTGGGTCGGGCGCTACACAACACGGGCCATGACATAGATCATTTTTTTCTGGCACTGGATACGCTTCCCGGCAGGATTGCAGAGGAGTTGCAGAAGCATTACGCCCACTAATGATCTCTACGACAGGCCCGCCAGGAGTTCTGCAAAAGGTCTCATCCTGAGACCTTTGAAAAATGCTCAATTTCGTTCAAGTTCAAGGAAGGCGATAATCTTAACCGCAGGAATACATTGAGTATTTCGAGGATTAAGATTTGAGCCTGACGCAGACACGGAGTGAAGCATAGCGCTCAATTGGGCGAAAGGGGGCGTTTTTCAAAGGTCTCACCCTGATGGTTTG
>SDBT01010790.1_pt1 | contig 14729 bp, 10 predicted proteins | sample 2277101 | NCBI WGS metagenome assembly SDBT01 (sample SAMN10404973, study PRJNA504765) | marine sediment metagenome | isolation source: marine sediment core GS10_PC15, 103 cmbsf | place: Arctic Ocean: Southern Knipovich Ridge | collected 2010
TCTGGGCGGCTTTCCGTAGAACATGCCGCTGGCTTGTTTCCAAACGGGCTGGCAGCCGCGTTCTACGAAATGCCCGTCTCTTCGGCGACTAACGGTACTATGAAAAACTAACTTGTCAGAGCATTAGTTACATGCTGATAGTGTCCCATTCGGTTATCTCCTGGCATATTATTACACAGCTTACATGAAAATTCAAGCAAAATTTCATTGCTGAAAAATGTGTTGACAAAGCCATCTTTCTGAGGTAGAATATGCTTCGAAGCTACCAATTTATCTAAAGCCAAATTTGCTATCAAGGGGTATGTCACAGTGAAGAGTCTAATTGCTCTCTTATGTATAACTCTTACTGTATTTGTGTCATACTCTCTGCGCGCCGATACCGATGGAACAGACTCCTACGACTTAAGCGCCCATCTCCCTGCCCAGGAATCCCGTTTCCCAATTGACTTCAGTTGGATCACCAATCGCTACGACTTCCAGCGGATTGAGAAATACATTGATGAGTACTACGGAACTTATTATAAGAGTTGGGAAAAATATGTGACCAGCAAGCAAAGAGAGATTGCCGGTAGAGTTGGTCTGAGCGACATCTTCTTCAAACTGAATCTCAAGAATTATGAGGACACGAAAATAGTGCTCTCAAGAAGGCTCTGGAATGATAAACTGCTTTTCAGATACCTCGCACCCGTAGGCGATATGAGGAACTTTGATCTTTTCGTCGCGGTAGAACCTCATAGGCTTGCGAGGCTTGTCGGAAGAGGTAGCATAAACGGTGAGGTGAGCGTAGCCATAATAGTAAACAGGCCTTTTGGTAGCAAACGCATAGACAGAAGCGCTGACCGGCGAACCAGAAAATTGCTGGGACAAGTAAGGCGAATGCTAAATTGCGACTAATATAACCATTTGATCCCCCCTCGCACACAATAAATCAATACAAACTCCACAACGGCGCTTAGATTCTCACTGATAGTTTTCCGTCAGGCAAAACGGCTTCCAGCCCGTTTGCAAAAAAAAACAGCGGCATATTCTACGAATATATCCATAATATTCACTGTTTCCAAATATTAGCTTGACTTTGTCACATTAGATCGCGATCCCGTCGTAGCCCAACTTTCTAAGTTGGCATTCTGGGAATCCGACGTAGGAAACCAGGATAGAATCTTGTTGCTCAGGTAAATGTGACAAAGTCAAGTTGGTCGAAAGGGAGGAATCAATGAACAAGACGAATTTTCCATTGAGAATGGTACCAACAGACTTCAGGGGAAATATCCAGCAGGAGACGGGTGAGACCCCCATACCAAACGCTAAGTGGTATATGGCGGAGGAAATCGGTGATGGCCTGGCCTATCATTTCCCGGCAGGGACGCTGGCGGAGGTGAAGTATCTGACGGCTGATATGCTGCTGGATGGGAATCATAAAACATCCTTTGCTCTGATTCTTCAGGAAGGCGAGGGTGGCCCCAGATTCGGGATGAAATTCAGCTTGCTGAACCAGTGTTCAGCGAGAATGCGTATGCCGCTTGAGGCGGTCAATCAAGGGAGTGTGAGTTGTCCTCGTGAGGGCGCGTGGCTGAAACCCCGATTCTTATATCAGAGAGTTGATCTCAGCAAAGTGGATCGCATGTCTATCCAGGTACTCCTGAACGGCGGTCGCTCGTCCCGGTGGTGCATGACGGACGTGATGGCTACTGTTGAGGAACCGCCCTTGCTGGATGAGCTAATTCTGCCTGAGGGTCTTTTGCTGGATGAGATGGGACAGAGCACGATCCATGACTGGCCTGCGAAGAGCCGTAGTCCAGAGGAAGTCACGGAGCGACTTCGTAAGCAACTGGCGGATGCGCCATCACAAAGCTGGCCCAAGGGCTTCACCCGTTGGGGCGGATGGGAAGAAAGGCATGTGCCGGGCACCGGCTTCTTCCGAACTCATTATTGTGGCGAAAGATGGTGGCTCGTCGATCCGGAGGGATACTTCTTCTGGTCATCGGGTTTGGACTGTATTCGGTCCAGTATCGAGGGCGTTATCAGAGGGCTGGAATCTACGCTGACGTGGATACCTGATCCGTCAGGGCCTTATGGCTCTGTTGTTCATCCGGGACGATCCATAAATTATCTGGGAGCCAACTTCATCCGCGCATTTGGATCGGATGAGTGGCACGAGAAGTGGGCGGAAATCGCCCTGGGCGAGTTGCGGCGCATCGGCTTTAACACTGTGGCTAACTGGTCTGAGTGGGAGATCGCCAGGGATGCTGGCGTTCCCTACGTTCGTCCTCTATCCGGGAGGAGGCTACAGATACCAGCCGTCTATCGAGGCTTTCCTGACGTTTTCCTCCCTGAATATAGAGATGTCTGCGCAGCCTTCGGCGAGCAGTTGCGCGAGACTGCCGATGATCCTGCACTGATTGGCTACTTCCTGATGAACGAACCTGCGTGGGGCTTCGCTTCGGAAACTCCTGCTGCCGGAATGCTGTTTAACACACCATCATGTGCGACTCGTGTTGCACTGAGCGATTTTCTGCGCGACAAATATGGCGATGACAGCGCACTTTCGTCTGCCTGGGGAATTCGGACTACCCTGAAAGCCATCACAGAAAGCGAATGGCGTACTCGTCTCACAGAACCGGCTGAGGCTGATCTGGCTGATTTTAGCGAGATTATGGTCAAGATGTATTTTGGTGGGTTGAGCGAAGCCTGCAAAGCCGTGGATCCAAATCATCTGAACCTGGGCATCAGATACCACACGATTCCTCCAAAGTGGGCAATTCAGGGGATGCAGAGCTTTGATGTATTCAGCATGAACTGTTACAGGCAGCGCGTGTCAGCCGAACAGATGTCCCGGGTCGCTGAGATTCTGAACCGGCCTATCATGATAGGTGAATGGCACTTCGGCGCGCTGGACGTGGGCCTGCCTGCCAGCGGCATCGGGCACGTGCCAGATCAGGAATCGCGCGGCAAGGCATTTCGCATCTATCTGGAGGACGCGGCAGCTAAACCCTGGTGTGTGGGAGTTCACTACTTCACCCTCTACGATCAGTCGGCTATAGGTCGAGGCGATGGCGAGAACTATCAAATTGGATTTCTGGACGTCTGCAACCGACCATATAAACCTCTTGCAGAGGCAGCGCGGGCAAGCCACGAAAGGATGTATCAGGTTGCCGTAGGTGAAGCAGAACCCTATGATGACGAACCGAAGTATCTACCTCTGCTCTTCTAAAATTATCATTGAACAGGAGACACAAATGCAAAACAAGAAAGAGATCTGGGAACTCTTGATTCTGGACGGCCAACCTGGGAGCGCGCTCGTTGGCGATGTCGATGGTGATGGGAATCAGGAGATAATTAGCAGCAGTAAATGGTATCGCCCGGCTACTTTTGAGAGCGGAACTATAACTGATGGAATCAGCCTTCGCTGTGTCGGCGCTACGACCGGCGATGTTGATAACGATGGCGTAATGGAAGCCATCGGCGCTGTCAGAAGGGATGTGGCTACGGACGGAAGCAGGCGGGAATACTACCAGCTTTACTGGTATAAGCCGGGAGAAAATCTGTCCGAGCCGTGGGCGAAGCACAGGATATGCCCTGAACAGATTGGGCAGCCGCATGATCTACTGGTCACAGACGTTGACGGCGATGGGAAAAACGAACTTGTGGTCGTCCGCATGTATATCTCCACTCCGGGAGTCTACATCTACAAACCCGGAGAGGACATCACACAGGATTGGGAGGAATACGTCGTCCAGGTGGGAACTTCCGGTGATGGGACAGTCGCTGGCGATTTCGATGGCGATGGCATTGCTGAGATCGTCGCGGGCCCGTTTTTTTACAAGGCTCCGCCGGAAGGCCCATTCTCAGGTGCGTGGATACAGAGCGAGATCGCTCCCGGATTCCGCGATATGTGCAAGGCTGCCATGCTGGATATAACAGGTAACGGGCGACCTGATGTGATTATCGCCGAATCAGAGTATCCCGACTGCCGTATTTCCTGGTTCGAGAACAGGATGGTTGAAGACCCTGAGAACCCGTGGATCGAGCATCCACTTGATGCTCCTTACGACTTCGTCCACGCCATTGACGCGTGGCATGGCACCAACGGCGAAGCCAACATCTTTTTCGGGGAGATGGAGAAAGGCGGTTGGGACAATCCATATAATTATGACGCCCGATTGATGGTGTTCACCAGCACAGATAACGGCAAAAGCTGGCAAAGCAAGTGTGTTTATAAAGGGCTGGGCGCTTTTCAGGCTGTTGTCAGCGACGTTGATGGTGATGGCGAAGTGGAGATCGTCGCTCAGGGCGGTTCAGTCGATGGCTGCGATGGCATCCACATCTGGAAGAAACACGAAAAACCACTATTTCCCGTTCGCTATCGTCATCGTTTTGTCGATAGGAAGAAGCAGTGGGTAGGTTCGGATATTATGGCTGTTGACGTGGATGGCGATGGGCTTCAGGACATTGTCTGCGCGGCATGGTGGTACAAAAGCCCCAATTGGGAACGCTATCGAATACCCGGAGTTTCGCAAATCATCAACTCCTGCGATCTGGATGGCGATGGCCGCGACGAATTTATCGCAACCAAGCCCATGCCCGACCAGAAAGAAGGGGCATTGAGCGAAGATATGTATTGGTTCAAGCCTATAGACCCCATCAACGGCAAATGGGAGGAACACCACATCGGCACAACAACATCCGGCGGCGGCAGTCACGGCTGGCCGCATGGGAATTGCATCGCACCTGTGCTGCCGGGCGGCAAATTCGCCCTGATCGCGCGCGGTTCAGGCCCGTTGGAGATTTACGAGATGCCAGATGACCCAAAACAATCCCCTTGGCCAAAACGGCTTTTCACTGAGGCTGATGGCTGCGCTTCGGCGATGATACCTTATGACATGACGGGCAATGGCCTTCTGGATCTGGTTGCGCAGTTTAAATGGCTTGAGAACCTGGGAGACGGCACTTTCAAGCCCCATGACATAACTGATGGATTCGACAGGGAAACAGAGGAAGGCTTGAGGGGTGGCGAATTCCTGCTGGCAGACATCAACGGTGATGGAAATATGGACATCGTTTTCTGCGAGGAGCATACCAACTGGGGAGCAGATCCGCGGCATGTGTCATACGCGAGAGTGGGCTGGCTGGAGCATCCGGGCGACCCAAAGAAGGGAGACTGGCAGATACACTTCATAGACTGCATACGCTCGCCGCACTCGCTGGCTGTAGCAGATCTGGATGATGACGGTGAACTTGAGATCGTCTGCGGCGAGCATGACCCATTTCGACCACACCGAACCCGATGCAGAACCTACGTCTATAAAAGAGCGGAACCACAGGGAAGATCGTGGACGCGCCACGTGATAGAGGATCGCTTTAGCAGCCACGTTGGCACACGGATAATCCAGCTTGCGAACGGGGAATTGGGGATCATAAGCCATAGCTGGGTAGGCGAGTTCCAGTCAGTGCATCTTTGGGAGCCTGCTTAAGCTATCAGGACGGAAGCGGGAGCTTTGCACTATCAGTTCCCGCTCCACAAAATGTGACACAGAAAAGGGCAGACACATAGGTCTGCCCCTACACTTGAATCATGATCAACCGCGTTCTACTTATTCGCGAACTGCGGCAGCCATTGCTTTTCAGCTTCGAGCATTTCATCCACCATTTCCCTGATGCGCGGAAGTGCCAGTTGCGCGCCGGTGAATGGGTCGATGGCGATAGCCTGATGAAGAAGCTCCCTGTCTCCATTCGTACCAGCCTGGACAGCCAATTCCTGCACGTTAACGGACATTCGGTTGATAGCTGCGCAGCCGTCTGGCAGCGGGCCGGGGACAGTTGGCTGGATACCGTTACGATCCACCAGGCAGGCGACTTCAACAATGCAGTTCTGCGGTAGATTTGGTATCAGATGCGCCGCAGGAGCATCCGTCATAGCGCCCGGAGCGCCGTAATTGGGTACGTTTCCATAGATAACCCGTTTGGTGTCCGTTTCCATTGAATGGATGATTCTCGCGCCATATTCGGCGGAGCATCTAAGCGGAGCGGTCACTTTGCTGATCCATTCCTCCTGCCCGGAGAAGTCATGGTGGAGACAGATCTGATAGTAATCCCAACGCTTCTGGATGTAGCTGTCCACCATCTCCTTGTTCTTCCGGAACCACATCAGGTACTCACTTGCGTGATGGCTGGATTCTGTCTGAAAGTAGCCGAAAGTTCGCATTATCTCAGCGCGTACCCGCTCCTGATGGTATGTCTCGCCGTGATCGACTGCGAGATCAGTTTTTGATTTATCAATTGATTCGCCAAGTCCTACACCTGCGCCTGGAGACGGCGCTTTTTCATCCATAACGCGGCGAAGCTCAGGATAAACATCCCTGCCATTGTGATAGAACTCGGTGAACCACGCCTGATGGTTGATTCCGTAGCATTTGAACGATACCTCATTGAAGGGTACTCCCAGCATGGACGCGAGCAGGTGTGAGGTTCCCTGCACGCTGTGGCACAGGCCAACGCACTTTATCCCTGTATTTGCCACTGCCCAGGTGTTGATGGACATAGGGTTGGCGTAGTTGATCATGAGCGCGTCGGGGCACACCTCTTTCATATCCGCGCAGACTTCCAGATACGCAGGGATAGAACGCACACCGCGGAACACGCCTCCGGGGCCTAATGTGTCGCCTACGCACTGGTCGATGCCGTATTTGCGCGGGATCTCAACGTCAGGCGTGTAGGCGTCAATACCGCCCACCTGCCAGGTTACCATAACGTAATCTGCCCCGTCGAGAGCCTCGCGCCGGTCTGTTGTAGCCTCCAATTTGGCCGGCAGTTCCAGGCGCTTGATAACCCCGTCCAACAGCCGGTGAGTGCGATCCAGGCTTTCTTGGTTAATGTCCATCAGCGAAATGGTGGATTCCTGAAGCTCTGGAAAGGACATAATGTCGAAGGTAAGCCGTGCGGGAAAGCTGAATCCACCGGCCCCCATGAAAGTGATCTTGGGCATTTATCTCCCCTTTCTCTGTATTCTTGATCACCCCCATCCTAACCTTCCCCCGTCAAGGGTGAAGGGATTTCGGACTTGGCAGGAGTACCCATCCCTCATTATAGAAAACAGTCGTTGGGAGAATCATTAGTTCCTTCCACCTTGACGGGGGAAGGTTAGGATGGGGGTGATCTGAAAATTGAGGAACTTACTTGGTCATACAGTAGTAAGCAAGTTTCGGAAATGATCCTAAAGATTATCGGGAGGTTTCAAAAATCCCCCCAGCCCTTTTTCAAGAGCTGTCAAGGGTAGGTTTTTCAAAAAGAGGATCAATGGCAAACGGTGCAAACGGTTGCTATCACTGCAATTCCCCCTTAAAAAAGGGGGGATCAAGGGGGTTGTTTCCTCTCATGCAAAAAACCAGTGTTTATGCGACTTTAACCAGCTATAGAATTCTGGTTTTAGATCTGAGGTATTGGATTTGACTCTATCTTTTGGAACTCAGGAAAATGGCACACGGATTAACACAGATGCCGACCGATTTTCACTGATTCAATCAGTGTTAATACGTCTCCATCCGTGAGAATCCGTGTGCTATTCAAAACCTCAACTCTTTTGCGAAAAGTCTATAGTTACCAAAAACCTACCCCTCACAGCTTTTCAAGAGGGAGCAGCGGTCTTCGCCCGCAAAAGGAAAACTTGCTTAAACAACATCAAAACATATATCATCCGGCTGATGCAGCCAGGTTTCTGTAGAAAGTTGTGGCGCGGCGGTACAGAGACTCTACCTCCTCTCTCTGTCTATTCATCACATAGCGCTCTTTGTCCGCCAGTGAAGCCGCGAGAAGCTCCTGACACCACTTCAGATAGTATTTTGCATCATCACTGCGCGGCTTCATAGGAGAGCCGATCTCGACGTATATAGGGTTCGTGTGTGCAAAGCGAACCGTTTTCTTATTTTTCTCAAAGGCACGCGCGGCTATCCACCCGCTTTCTTCCAGCGAGATATCGAATTCCTGTGTCAGCTCCGATGAATTACCCGCGCTGAACTCCTGAATGACCTCTCCATTATATATTATCTCCGCGCGATCCAGCGTAGCCTGGGATACGACCCTCAACGAAACTCTCGTCTGGTGTTTCTGTCTGGCAGGAAGCTCCAGAGTTTCGCCCAATCCACAGTGATCGATGGAGAAAAACAGCATAGGGCCATTAGTGGCAAAAGCCCGCCCTGCCTTCATCCCGCGAAACCATTCATCATAGCTGAACTCGCTGTCAAGATGCACATACAGGCGGTTGTATCCCACCGGATTTTTCAGCACGCCGGATGCCGATCCTGCGGAGATGGGAAGTTTCAATCCCAGATTTAAATAGCGATAGTAGAGATCCAGCACGTTCTCCACGAAGCCCTGATACCTGGGGTAGCGATTCCTGTCACGCGGCTTGCCCCACGCTTCATTGTCCATCACGGTCGTCCGCTGCATGTGGTTGTTTATAATGCCTATAGTATCAACACCGCCCAGCGCGACGTTTACAGGAGCTTCCCACCAGAATGGCTTCTCCTGATCTACCATGAAACCTTTTTCGTGGGCGACACGGCAATAGGCAAAGTTCGCAGGATACCACCGGGTCGTGGGACCGAGATTGATGGGAGTGTCTGAATTCATCACCATCACAGCGCCACCACCGCGCTCATCTTCCTGTACCATGATGCCGTATGCGTGCGTTTCATCCACTTCTACAACCCTCTCTTCCGGTATCTCCTTTCTTATCCACTCGTTCTGATTATTCCAGACGGTAATGTCTGGCGCAGCGTTCAGATCCTCTGCGAGAATCAAATGCGCCATATCGTCAAGCGGACGGTGTAGATGCAGATCGCCGGAATACCATCCCTGATCCGCCATGTTGATCCAGCGATACAGCTCGCAATCGACGTGCTGATCCTCGCCTTTACGCAACACAATGTTAGCGGAGATGGATCGAAATTCCTTCCCCTTCTCAACCAGTATTGAAACCTTGCCCGGCGGGAGCGAGATTTCAAATTCCCCGTCCACGGTGAAATGCTCGTCCCGCTCGTAGGGGATGCAGCCCTCTGGATAACGGAATTCGCCCTTTGCGTCCCGCAGATGCACTCGCGCCGGCGTCAATTTGGGATTATGTGCCTCCCGTATCTGCATTTTCAACGTTGGCATAGCGTTGGCTCCTTCTGATTTTGCTCATTTAAACACCAAAATACCAGTGCTTCACCAAGCAAATTATTTACGTTTGGAGTGCGCAAGCTTACTTGCGATTTCAAAAGCTGGAGCAAGCTCCAGCACTCCATATTGTCCCGTAGAACTGCTTACAAACGGGCTGGCAGCCTCGTTCTACTGATTTATCTGTGCAATCTGATCCATGACGGCATGTGCCAGCAGCGGGATCATTATCTCGTGGTGCCCTGTAATGGCAAACCCTTTCCCACCCGTGTTTGTGGGACGCTTGATGACATTCTCTCTGGGTCGATAATGCTGGATCATATCGAAATTAGCAGTAGTGAATTCCGTCACATCATGTCCCAGATTTCTGGCTATGCTCAACGCTTTCAGAAAAACTTCCGGCATGATGACCGCCGATCCAAAATTCAGCAGCACGCCTCCGCGTCCCAGTCCTGACACTTCGGATGCGAAGATACGGAAGTCGGTAAAGCTGGCCGCGCCCAGAGCACCACCATCAGCTTCCGGATGCTGATGGATTATATCAGTTCCGATAGCGATGTGGATAGTTACAGGTATATTAAGTCTGAATCCTGTGGCTACTATACTGACATCCAGATGGGGAGCTTCCAGTTCCACCAGCTTTCGCCCCAGAGCCTTGCCCATACCTTCATGATTGCTTTGAGCAGTTTTCGCCGCCTCGTTCATGAACCTCCCTGTTTCCTCCCACATGCCAAATTTCCCGGTCGCTATATTGGTTCCCACATCTTCCGAGGTTTCACCTATAAGGGCTATTTCAAAGTCGTGAATGCTTGCCGCTCCATTCATGGCGATGCCGGTCAGTATGCCCCGCTCCATCATGGAAATGATCACAGGGCTGAGGCCGCACTTGATCACATGCCCGCCCATCATAGCTATCACCGGCTTTGATCGGTCATAGGCCGACGCTATTGCTGAGACCAACTGCCGGAAATCATCGCCTGCTAGTATCCCCGGCAGCCCGTCCAGCAGTTCCCGAACAGAGCGTCCCTCAGTAGCTGGGGATGCGAAATCTGATACCTTAACCTTATTCTTCCGCTCCCGAAGCGGGTAGGTTTTTACCTTCCCAAGATCAATAGGCGGTATATGATTCTCGCTCATTGCTCAATATCCTTTCCACTGCCTCCACCACCTGGCTGATGGACACTGCCTCCATCGCCAGGCAGGTATCGCGCTTGCATCCGCCGGGATTTCTGCCCGGATGACATGGATTACATTCAATGGATTCGGCGATGACAGTGTGATCATTTCCGTATGGCCCGCTGCGGATGGCGCTGGTAGGCCCAAATATTGCTATCACGCGTGTTCCCACCGCAGCAGCGATGTGCATGGGCCCCGTATCGTTTCCTATGTAGAAATCACATCGCTGGATTAGCGCCGCCAGTTCGCGCAATCCGACGTCTTTCACCATTATCGGTGTTGATCTCATCAAATCCACCATCTGCTCTCGCAGTTGCGCTTCATCCAGCCCTGCAAACACCAGCACTCTGGCGTCATATTTCTGACTCAAGTATTCCCCTGTAGCCGCGAACCGCTCTACAGGCCAGAGCTTATACGGCCATCCGCCGCCCAGATGAATACCCACCACCATATCCTGCGCTAATACGCCATTTTGAGATAGAAAACCGGCGGCTGATTGCCTTTCACGCGACAGAAGGCAGATCTCCGGTGCGGCTCCCTCAGATTCGACGCCATGCGCGCGGATGATGTCCAGGTATCTATCCACAGCGTGCGATTCCCTGTAGTGCGGAGTAAGCTGCCGGGATAAAGACTTTCCCCAGCGAGTGCCGCCAATAAGGCGCGACCAGAAGCTGTCACGGAGGTCTATAATCAGATCGAACTTCCTGGCTTTCAGTTCACTGATAAGCCTGCGTTTGCCTTTTAGACCTGAGTGGATACCGCTGCTATCATATACGATAAGCTCGCTGATGCGAACATCACCCCAGAGCATCTCGCATGATTTTGGCCCAACCAGAGCACTGATCCGTGCATCCGGGAAGTGCTCCTGCAATGGCGAAATCACACAGGTGGAAAGCACCGCGTCGCCGATGTGGCTGAAACTGAAGATTAATATGCGTTCAATTCTCATTTTTTTCAGAACTGCCTCTGGAGGATTTGTCATTCCAGCGAAGGCTGGAATGACAAGCACTCTTATATCGAACTCACGTTAATTATGGCGTTCCAAACGTCCTTCACTGGAAGCAATTTTGTACACTCAAATGCTCTCTTGCACTTGTGAGCGCTGCATGGCCAGCAATCCATATCTCGCCTTACGACTACGGCGTTCTCGTTGCGCGGCTTCCATCTGACGTGATCGGTGGGACCAAATATAGCTACAGTTGGAACTTTTAGAGCGGCAGCGATGTGCATGGGGCCAGAGTCATTGCACAGGAAAAGCGAGCACTCCGCCACCAACGCGGCGAACTGCCGCAACTGAAGTCCAGTGGCTAAGATCGGCGAATGTGTCATACTTTCCTGAATACTTCGCACCAGATTATCTTCGCCATACCCGCTGAAAATCATAATCTTCGCGCTAAAATCCTGAATCAGTCTGTCCGCGATGCTGGCAAAATTCTCAGCAGGCCATAGCTTGTCGAAGGAACTGCCGCCCGGATGTACTCCCACAAGCATCGGCACACGATTTTCTGTCGCCGCAGATGCACGTTGCGGCGTATTTTCGCGAACGACATCCTGTGCCCATGCACGCTCCTCTTCCGATAGGCACAAGACCAACTCGCGAGATCCATCCTTAACCCCCACGAGATGCACTATGTCCATATTCCTATCGATCTCGTGTTTCGTGCCCTTCGGATCGCGTGAAGTGACCGCATGAGTCAGTGTGGAGTTGAACCGTTTGCGCTCTGACCTACGCCCAACCCGATACCGCGCCCCGGAAGCATACGCCATGAAGTTGTTCTGAGACGAATTGCGTAAGACCACGATCATATCGTAGCTTTCAGTTCGCAACTGCCTGAAAAAACGCCATCGGGATTTCAGATTCCTGTGTAGGTCATCCCTATCGTAGATCAATATCTCGTCAATGTGCGGGTTGAGAACGAGCACCTCAGCGCCCGGCGGTTTCACCACCACCGATATATGTGCATCCCGATACGCATCCCGAAGAGCCGAAATAGCTGGCGTGGAGTTGAGAACATCGCCAATTCCATCGTTACGGACAATCAGTATTCTCTTTACGCCCTGAATTAGGGCCGAATCTTTCATCAGAAGCCTACTCCATCGATCCCTTCTTCATCTCCCCATCTCCATGTCTCCCTATCCCTTAATCTCTCCCCAGGTTGCCGCGATCTTCGCCTGAGGCTCCACCAGCATTGCTTTCAACTCACCGTTCATTGATAACGTGATCTCGTCTTCGCTGAGAGCTTTCTCCCAGATCCCTAATTCATCTATCAATCCGCTCCACCAGAAGCCTCTGCTCGCGTCAAGTTCGCTGATCCACAATGGCGCATCACCCACTGGAACGGTTTGATTCGGATTGCTCCCGGTGGACTCAAGCTCGCCATTGACATACATCATCTGATTCTCGCCGGCTGGAGCATTGCCGTCAAATACATACGCGACGTGATACCAGTTTCCGCTCTCGAACACCGTTATACTCCAGAAGTCTCCGCTGGCGTTAATGCGGCCGGACAGCCTGGCCCCCGTCCATATAAAAAAGTTGTAGGAATCCGCATTCTGGTTGGCTATCCGCTTTGAGGCGATGGACATTCCCTCACCAACGATCTCCGGCTTTATCCATGCTTCGATGGTCAGAGCCTCCATCCCATCGAGCTTATCTGCGTCGGATACCTCGATGCGAGTTGCACCGTCGAAATCCCCCGCCATCCCGGATTGTCCAACAGCCTGGCGGAGATCGCCGTGTACCGTTACTTCGGCTGGATTGGCGGAACTATCCACAGGATCTTGCTCATCAAATGAGAGATACAGAACCAATCCCGGAATGTCTGCCGCCAAAACACCCCATGCCGAGATTGCCATTACTGTAGCCGTGACCATCAACAATGTAAGAAAATAACTTTTTCTCATTGCAGTAAACCTCCTTATCGTGGTTCGTCCTCGCGGACAAGATTCAGCATTTTCGCCGCGTTCTGGCGATCCTGCGATTCGTTGTATTTTCCGACACCCTTTTCAGCGTTATATCTGTTTCCCATGTAGTATCTGATGGATATGGAAGATATAAGCGCGGCATCTTTGAAATCTTTTTTGTATATCGAGTCTGCAAATAGTCCTATAGTTATACCATTCAACACCAGAGCGTTCAAGCCGCTCCGCCAATTGCCAGCATATATCTGTCCCATACCGGGAAGGATAGTAGAAAGAAATTTTCCCAGTCCCGGCGACTTGTATGATTGCCGGGCTTTGAGGAGGATCGCTTCCATCTCTCTTGTGCGTTCTGCCATGCGCCCGTAGGATTGCTCAGATTCGGGAGGGCGAAGCTCCCGCTGAGCTTTATAGAACGCGCCAAATGCTTTCTCTGCCGAATCCCAGTCGAACATATACAAAGATGCTACCCCGTCAAAGTAAAGAGATCGAAGACGCAACGATGGATGCTGGCTATATTCCGACACTTTGAGCAACTCAAGTCTGGCGAGGCTGTAGTTGCCGCTTGCGATCAATGTAGTTGCAAGAATTATCCGCCTTTCGTCGATAGTCCGTAAATCCTCTGTGACAGAGATGGAGTCACCGAAAGCATTTATGGCCGCCTGCCAGTTACGCTCCGACCTATGTGCCAGCCCCATTTTATATAGAGCGTAATCAACACGCTCACTCTTCGGGTTGAAGAAGATGAACCGTTTGTATTCTGTGATGGCCTCATCATAGCTTTCCTGTTCCAGCAGCCGATCAGCCAGCGCCAATGCCTCGTCGGACGAAGCCGATCCGGTCTGAGAGAAAAATACGAGCAAAATGAAGGTAGCGAGGAGGTGCGATTTTCTATACATTCGGGTTCACAAGTGTATTATCAGTTCAGATGAATTTCCAAAAATAATCTCCAATGAACTGTAACACTCCGGGCTGGATATGTCAAGTCAGATCGAAATGGACCAAGCATAAACTTTTCGTCCATAATCTGGCATAATGGCATGATAGAATGCTTCATTCTGCCAAACGGGACTGGAAAGTCCCGCCTATCGGTTGTAGTGATACTCTCCACGACCACGATAGTCGGGACATTCCTGTCCCGACGGCTTTGGGACATAAACTTTATGCTTGGCAGATCGAAATGGGCTGAGAGTGTATCAGTGGATGGATGCGATAGAGAGAAGTCAACTACCCACGACTAAAGTCGAGGGCTTGTAAGCAACCTCAAGCGGAAGCTCAATTGCATATGCCTTTGCTTCCTCGGTTCCTACGATAGGCTGGTTGACAGACAGCCCATCGGGGTAGCTTTTAGCATCCCGATAGTTTAGCAGGTTAAACCAGACGTTGAATTTTTTACACTTACAACGGTTCCTGCAAGCAACCCGTAATTCAGTTTTCAAAGAACAGGTGCTTAAACTGTTCGCTGCATTTAGCAGTGCCTT
>SDBT01010791.1_pt1 | contig 14728 bp, 9 predicted proteins | sample 2277101 | NCBI WGS metagenome assembly SDBT01 (sample SAMN10404973, study PRJNA504765) | marine sediment metagenome | isolation source: marine sediment core GS10_PC15, 103 cmbsf | place: Arctic Ocean: Southern Knipovich Ridge | collected 2010
ATTTAGAGTTTATCCAAATCCTCTTAGCGGGGCTGGAAAGCCCCGCCTATTCACTTTTTGTTCCTTTGAATTTTTGATTTCATTTAACTCTAATTAATGTAATTTTATCATAAAAAATTACCCATGCCAAATAAAAATCAGTCCGAAGAATTTCCTCGAAATATTATGTATATATGAAGTAAACTATTGAAATATTTGAAGAAATTATTCTTAGGTAGGGGCTGATGTTCTGCCTCAGTCGTATTAGTATAAACCACGAATTTCACGAAACGAGCCGAAAGCCTGAACCTGTCGAGGGATTGAGCTTTGTCATTTGACATTTTACAACCTATATTCCCTCTCCCCATTTGGGGGAGAGGGCTTGCCCCGATGTCCATCGGGGTAAAGGTGAGGGGGGCTGTCCGCCGTAGGCGGGTTTGATTTGACATTCAGCCTTCGTATCAACTTCGGCGAAGTAGGCTTGGGATTTGCCTTGCTTTTACCATATCCTAAATATCTCCAATCCATTATACCAATCAGCCACATAGGCATAGCTACCGGTTACATGGACTCCATTGCTAACCCCTGAAGTATCCCGATAGACCGGGGTGCCGGGATTGGTCGGATTGCTTACATCAATAATTGCTAAATCACTCTCCCAATCAGCCACATAGGCATAGTTCCCTTTAACATAAACTCCTTTGCAAGAATCTAAGGTATTCCGATAGACCGGGGTGCCAGGATTGGTCGGATCACTTACATCAACAATTGCTAAGCCGCTCTCCTCATCAGCCACATAGGCATAGCCCCCGGTAACATAGACTCCACTGCTTTGTCCTGAGGTATCCTGATAGACCGGGGTGCCGGGATTGGCTGGATTACTTACATCAATAATCGCTAAACCACTATTCCCATTTGCAACATAGGCATAACCTCCGGTTACATAGACTCCATTGCTCTCTCCTGAGGTATCCCGGTAGACCGGGACGCCGGGATTGGCCGGATCGCTTACATCAATGATCGCTAAACCGCCCGGACCATCAGCCACATAGGCATAGACATTGGTAACTCCAGTAACATAGACTCCAAAACTAACCCCTGAGGTGCCCCGATATACCGGAGTGCCGGGGTTGGCCGGATCGCTCACATCAATGATGGCTAAACCGCTACCATCAGCTACATAGGCATAGCCCCCCGTAACATAGACTGCAAAGCCAGCCCCAGAGGTATCCCGATAGACTGGGGTGCCGGGGTTGGCCGGATCGCTCACATCAATGATGGCTAAACCACTCTCCCAATCAGCCACATAGGCATAGCTCCCGGCAACATAGACTCCGTGGCTAAGACCTGAGGTATCCCGATAGACCGGAGTGCCGGGATTTGCCGGATCGCTCACATCAATGATGTCTAAGCCACTATTCCAATTAGTAACATAGGCATTACCTCCGGTTACATAGACTCCAGAGCTACACCCGGAGGTGTCTCGATAGACCGGAGTGCCAGGATTGGCCGGATTGCTCACATCAATAATCGCTAAACCGCTACACCCATCAGACACATAGGCATAGCCCCCGGTAACATAGACTCCATTGCTAACCCTTGAGGTATCCCGATAGACCGGGGTGCCGGGATTCGCAGGAGTACTTACATCAATGATTGCTAAACCGCTCTTCTCATCAGCCACGTAGGCATAGCCATCCTTGACGTATATTTCACAGATAAAATCAGACAAATCAATTTTTGCTATATATTTCGGATTACCAGGATTTAGTGATTTGTTATATATCTTTAATGTCCTGCCAGAATTAGCATAAAGGTAATCGCCATCGGCAAAGACTGCATAAGTTGCACCAAGAGCGTGGCCAACGCGGATTACATCAGGGCTGTAATCCCCATCGCAGTTGTCATCCTTCTCATTAAAAGGAATCTCAGCAGCACTGGGATTAACACTTGCATTGCTATCATCGCAGTCAGTTCCTCCTGAGGCAATACTGGCATATTCATCTCCATCAGAATCTTCCGTTCCCCCATCACAGATTAAGCCTTCATCACAGTTTTGATCTATCCCATCCCTGCAGACCTCAGTCGCTCCGGGGTAGATGGAGTTATCGCTATCATCACAGTCTTCGCAGACATTCCAGGTATCATTATCACCATCCGGAGCATCCAGGGTGGTGGTATTACAGTCATTATTTACACCATCGCAGGTAATCTCATTGGCTTTGGGATTGATGGAGTCATCGCTATCGTTGCAGTCCGGGCCAAGATTGCAATTATTGCCGAAGTCATCACCATCACCATCTTCACAGATCCCACAGTCCGACCAATGTGCGGGACTCGTTATATTACAGTCCGGTCCGAGTGGGCAGTTTTTCCCATAGCCATCACCATCAATATCTACACATTCCAATTCATTTCCGCAATTTAATGTAAGGATGATAGTCAAAATAGCTACGAGGCTTGATAAGAAAGCCGCTTTTTTCATTCTTTTCCTTTGGATTAATCCCAAATAATGCATGAATATCTTAATCATTGGCATATTAACAATTTTTCAGTACCTATTTAGGTGTAGGGGTGGACCTCTGTGTCCACCCTTTTATCGGGCCGACACAGAGGTCGGCCCCTACATTTTAATGCAATATTAACATAAAAAATTATCCCTGCCAAGCAAAAATGAGCCCGAACGATTTCCTCAAAATATTATATATTTATGGAGTAAATAATTGAAATATAAGAAGATAATATTTATTCTTTAGGGGCCGATGTCCCTTCATTCGACAGGCTCAGGACAGGCAAGGGGGAGGAGGTTTTTTTGGATACAAACCGGAAGCCCTGACCTATGGGCGAGGTTATTCACTCTTTTAATCATTTACACCTTTTTAGCTGACTTAATAGCATGAAAACTATATACTCACAACTTCAACCTGTAGGCTTTGCTTTACCGGGTGTTCCGCTTCCAGCAAGCGGTCAATTGCATCCAGCGTCAATGCGTGAAAGTAACGCTCACCGCATTCTTGGCATACTTCTGCCTTTACATTCTCAATAAGGTAAAGCTTTCCGTGAAGCCAATGATGCTTCTTCACGCGACGGGTTTCAGTTGTAACCTCACAAAATTCACAGATCATTCTTTCACCTCCAATGCAAATACCGTAATGATAAGAAGTTCGCTTTTATCATTGAAACGGCAAATAACATGTATCGGCCTACCATCAATGGTTGGACAGTGTCCGAAGGGCATTTGAGGCGAAAGTGCGAAAGCACTTGAGCCACAAACTCTGTGTTATACGAAGTTCGCGGTAAAATCTATCTTTTTTCTCTTTCCCATAACCTTTTCAAATTTCTTTTGCCATGGATAAGGCCTAATATAACAACTCGTGATTCTTCAATGCGATAAATAAGGCGATATTCTCTTACAAAAAGTTCGCGAATATTCGGATTGCCAAGCTCAGGAACAATACGTCCCCTTTCAGAGAACTCATTGAGTGAACGGCTTGCATCACGGATTTCATGAACAAATGCTGACGCATAAAAAGCTGAATCTCGAGCAATATATTCAGCAAGTGCTTCAAGATCAGCAGTGGCTTCATAAGCCCAATTTATTTTTCGAGCCATTTTGCCATCATCCTCTCAACTTCTTCCTGGGTATAAACACGCCCTTCGTCTGCGTCCTTTAAACCACGCTCGATTTTTTGAAGAACGTAAAGATGATATTGAATATCCTCTAATGCACAATCATCTGGTAAGCTTTCAAGAAGCTTACTGACCTCTTGTTTTGCTGTTTTCATCTTGTCTACCTTCCTTTCTTGATTATAATAATTTCTAACCGTGAATTTCGCATAGCTTAAAATAACCGAATTACTTCGTTTATGTTAGCAACTTGTCATGTTTTCCGAAGTATTTCGTTTATGCACAACTCTAGGTGAAGCCTCAAATTGTAACTTTTTGTTGTTGTCATTTCCTTCCAAAATCCAAGGGGCTTTTAACAAAAATTATACCTGAATTCTCCGTGCGGAAGCACGGGGAGGTTCACTTCAGGGTCAGAATGACATATCCTTCGACAAGCTTAGGCAAACTTGATTTGGGATTTTAACCACGAATCCTTCGACAAGCTCAGGACAGGTTTCACGAATTACACGAAAAAACCGAAATCCTGAGCCTTTCGAGAGCCTACTTCGTCCGCCTAAGGCGGACCACCCCTATATCTGAAATCTATTTCCCGGACGGGCGTTTGATGATCAGCGAGTCGAGTGCCTTTACCCCTTTACCTTCCGGGAATACTATCAGCGGGTTGATGTCCATCTCCTCGATCTCATCACGGAAGTCCTGGATCAGGCGGTTAGCTCTGAGGATTGTATCGATCAATGCCTCGATATCCGCGGGAGGGCTGCCCCGGAAGCCCTTGAGAATCTCCACCCCCCGGATGTCCTTTATCATCTCCCGGGCATCGCACCGGGTAAGGGGGACTACCCGGAGGGAGGTATCCTTTAAGGCCTCAACGAATACCCCGCCAAGTCCGAAGATAATGGTCGGCCCAAACTGCGGGTCCAAGCTGCTCCCGATTAAAACCTCGGTCCCCCCGGTAACCATTTCCTGAACCAATACTCCCCGGATGCTTGCCTTTGAATTATACTCCCTGGCGTTAGCGGTGACCTCGGCAAAGGCCCTCTTTACTGCATCCGCATCGGTTAGACTCAGGCGAACCACATCTGCCTCGGTCTTGTGGATTATCTCCGAACTATCCACTTTGACCACCACCGGGTAACCGATTGTTTTTGCTGCGCTGACGGCCTCCTCAGCGGTTGCCGCCGGGCGGTCATTAGTGGTAGGGATACCATAACAGGCAAGAAGCTCTTTCCCTTCATGTTCAGAGAGGGTTTCACCGGCTTTATCCCAGATCTTTCGGGCCTCTTCGATATTGGGATGGTAGACGGCCTCTTTATCCTCTTCCCGGGTCTTCAGGTAATTGCTGTAGCGGACCAGCTCTACCATGACATTAACTGCCTTTTCCGGGGTTCCGAAGGCAATCAGGTTGAAATCTTTGTAGTAGTTACTCAGGTTGGAAGAATCACCAGCAACTGAAATAATCGGTTTCCCTGATTTTTCCATCAAATTATGTATCTTTTCGGCAAATACGCCGGTTCCCCATTCACCCCTACGCCACTCCGCGGGGTCAAATCTTTCGGCTTTACTGCCAGTGCCCTGCTTCTGACCATTTCGAGTGCTTTTGACTTCCTTGAATAACCGGACGAGACCCCTAAATATTAAATTATGAAGGAAGTGAAATATTCGTAGTCGGTAAAAAAGGAAGAGTCTCTTTACGATATACCACGCCGTGCTATAACGCCTTCGGCGATCCGTCTCCCCTCCTATCAGTGCGCCGAGGGTTATCATACTGTCAAAATTATTGTCCTCAATCAGTGCCCGCATTGCCTTAAAATGGCTGGAACGGCGGAGCGATCCGACCAGATCCACCGGGTTAGCGTGACTCCAGAAATCGGGCAAAAACCTATTTATTCGCTTCAGTGTTTCGTCGGAAAGATCGGGCAGGACCAGACCCCGGGACGCACACTGATCCGCAGCCACAACCCCCCAGCCGCCTCCGAGTGTCATTAAGGTTACCCGGTTTCCTTTCGGATAAGGTAACTGCCCGAAGCTTCGGGCCATATCAACCATCTCCTCAGTGGATGAGACCTCGATTATTCCTGCCTGTTTGGCTGCCGCTTCAAATACTTCACGCGAACCGGTCACGGAACCGGAATGAGAACGGGCGGCCCGGGCTCCTGCCTCGCTCTTTCCTATTTTCAACACAATAATCGGTTTCTCCCGGCTAACCTCCCGCGCGACTGACAGGAAACGGTCACCTTCGCTAATACCCTCCAGGTACATAATAATGACCTTTGTTTCCGGGTCCGCTCCCAGATACTCCAGGAATTGGTAACTTTTGGTGATAGCCTCGTTGCCGCTGCTGACAAAGCGGCTAATCCCCAGACTCGCCCTTTCGGCCCAGGCCAGAAGCTGAATCCCGAGGTTACCGCTCTGGGAGATAAAAGAGATATTTCCCGGAGGAGGGCCGATGGGGGCTCCCAGGGCATAAAGCCTGTTTTTTGGAGAGCAAATTCCCATGCAGTTTGGTCCGATAATCCGGATACCGAACTCGCCGGCGGTATCAATCAGTTCTCTTTCGCGCTTTTCACCCTCAGGACCGGTCTCTTTAAAATTTGCTGAGATAACCACAATGTTCTTGACTCCTTTTTCTCCGCTCTCACGGATGACATTGCTGACCGAGGGGGCAGGTACCGCTATTACAACCAGGTCAAGATCATCTTTAATATCCTTTACTGACTTATAGGCCGGGCAGCCCAGAACCCTTTTTTCGCTGTAATTAACCATATATATTTTACCGGGGAAACCCCGGATAATTAGGTTCATCGGGATTATAAATCCCCATTTCCCCGGCATACTGGAGGCGCCAACAACCGCCACCGAGCGGGGATTAAACAGCGGTTCATAGCTTTTTATGAGCTCAGAGTTCTCCATTTTATCTTTTCAGCTTATATCCTGCCTTTTCCCGATCCCAGGTATTTGGCGTCACCCCTTCCTTCTTCAACGGCGGATAAATTGGACGGTGGGTGCCGGTTTTGGGAATACTGTCTTTAAACTCAACATATGTTGGAACCATAAAGTAGGCCATCCTCTCCTGACAGAAATCAAGCAGCTCCTCGGGTGAAAGCCTCTCTCCCTCCTTCAATACCACAACCGCCTTCACATCCTCCTCTCCCAGCTCGAAGGGGACCCCCACGGCGGCAGATTCCAGGACTTTTGGATGAGAATTGATTACCTGCTCAACCTCCCAGGAAGATATATTTTCTCCCCTTCTTCTCATAGCCTCTTTCTTCCGGCCCGCAAAGTAATCCAAGCCCTCTTCATCTTTATAGGCTAAATCTCCGGTATGCAACCAACCTCCCCGATAAGCCTCCTCGGTCTCTTTCTCCATTTTATAATAGCTTGTCGGTCTCTCTCCCGGGGCTCTGAAGGCGAGTTCACCCATTTTGCCCGGTGGCAGCTCGTTATCCTTATCGTCAAAGATTGCAAATTCGGTCTCTCCGATCGGCCTGCCCATTGCTCCCACCTTACCCTCAGTGTTTATAAGGTATCCCGGAGAGTCTACCATACCGAACCATTCGACAATCTTCAGGTTGAATCTCTTCTCAAAGGCTTCCCATACATCCTTGGGCGTGGCCGCCGAAAGAACAACTCTTACCGGGTTATCGGCATCGTCTTTTCTTTCTGGCTGTTTCATCAAGATAGGTATTAATGCGCCGAGGGAATTGAACTCGACTGCATTGTATTTCCTGATATCATCCCAGAAGCGCGAGGCACTGAACCTTTCACCTAATGCCAGAGAGCAGCCCATGAACATGGCACCCATGACCGAGATTCCCAGAGCATTACCATGGTATAGCGGCAGACAGGTATAAATCGTATCTTCAGGGCCAGCTCCCATTGCACTCCAGAGTGCTAAGAATCCCTCAACATTAATCTTTTTCACGGTAACCCCCTTTGGGCGACCCGTTGTGCCGGAGGTATACATCACGCCGAAGCTGGGTTCGCCAATATCAACCTCAGGGGGTGCCGGCGAAGATTTGAGCAGGTCCGAGTATAAAGTGACATCCTGAGGGAGCTTGCCCTCGAGAGGTTCCTCTGTCCGGTATATCTCCCTTTTAAGGCCGGGTAGCTCATTTCTTACCCGTTTAAAGGATTCGATAAACTTAGAATCGATAAAGATCGCCTTTGCCTCTGAATTATCAATAATATACTTTAGCCCCTCTCCCTTTAGAGCAACATTTATTGGGACCGGTGATGCACCGATTCTAAGTAGGGCAAAATGTGAGTAGAGAAACTCCGGACAGTTAGGTAATATAATCCCCACCTTATCTCCGGGCCCGATTTCCAGCTCCCGGAGCCCATTTGCAACCCGGTTTACATTTTCATTTAGTTCCTTATAGGTAATCTTCTGATCTTCAAAATAAAGAAAAACCTTGTCCCCGTACTGATTGATCCTGTCCTCGATAATCTGATCCATAAGAGATTTCTGTCTCTCCGCCATTTTTGTCCTCCATCCTTTTCTTTATATAAAGCGTTTTAGACCCAAATAATGTGTTAATATCCTGATTATTTGTATATTATGTACCTATTTAAGTAGGGGTGGACCTCCGTGTCCACCCTTTATCGGGCCGACACAGAGGTCGGCCCCTACATTCACGCATTATTTGGGTATAACACAAGCATTCATATTCAAACCCTCTCTAAGATAGTAACAACCATTGCGGCCTCCTCAAGGCCGATGTTACCCCCGCCGTTCTCGGTGAGGCCGATCCTGGCTCCCTCAACCTGCCGCTTTTCCGCCTCGCCGCGCAATTGCCAGACGATCTCGGCAATCTGGGCAACCCCGGTGGCTCCTACCGGATGACCCTTGGACTCCAGGCCTCCGGAAGGATTGACCGGTATCTTTCCACCGAGGGCGGTATTGCCGGCCTCTGAAAAAGGCCCACCCTCACCGACAGGACAGAGTTTCATGTTCTCTAAGGCGCGGAGTTCGCCGAAGGCGGTGGCATCGTGCACCTCCGCTACATCAATGTCCTCCGGACCCAGGCCGGCCATCTCATAGGTCTTATCTGCTACTATCTCGCCAATATCGGGGTCATCCACATCTCGGTCGCGCCCGGATGCCTGCACCAGCGCGCGCACCTTGACCGGCTTTGATGCGCCGATTTTACTCAGTGCATCCCCGGAACAGAGGATGGCCGCGGCACCGCCATCGCCCACGGGCGCGCACATCGGCCGGGTCAGGGGGTAGGATACCTCGGGCGCGGAAAGCACTTCCTCCACCGTCATAGACTGTTGATACTGCGAGTAGGGATTGAGTGCGCTGTTCTGGTGATTCTTTGCGCTGATCACGGCAAGCTGGCGCTGGGTGGTCCCGTATTTCTCCATGTGCCAGCGCGTTGCCATGGCATAAACATCCATGAACAGGCTACGCTTGCCGCCGCCCTCTTTTTTTGATCCAGGTTTCTTGGCGGCGGACTTGGCGCTTGCTTCCGCCATCTGCTTGAAGGCCTCAAGCACATCCTGGTCCATGGAAGCGGAAAACAGCGCCAGTCGTTTGTCCCGGTCCTCGAGATACATCTTCTCCATTCCGAGCACGAGGCCAACATCATGCAGGCCAAGGGCGATGTCCATCCAGGTGACTATGAAGGCCGAGGCCGATGAGGCGCAGGCATTCTCGATATTGAAAACAGGTAGCCCGCCGATGCCCATAGCCCTGAGCACTACCTGCCCGCGGATGGACTCCTGGCCGGTGGCTATCCCGGCATAGGCATTGCCCACACTCGCAACCTCTAACTGGTTCTTCTCCACGCCCGCATGCTTCAACGCCTGCTCCACTGCCTCCTGAGTAAGCGATTTCAGCCCCCGATCAAGGAACTTTCCAAACCGGGTCATACCCACCCCGATCACATATACATCTCTCATTTTACACCTCGACAAAAAGTGGTTAAAAAACCTCTAAAATATCCTGTATAGCGCTCATATAGAAAAGATTATAGATTGTAAATTCCAGATCTAAAATCTAATCCGCCTGCGGCGGACTAAATAATGGATTTAGTCATTGATTAACTCTTCTCTTATACCTTATGTTTCTCTATCCTGTCAATTACTTTTAAGTCAGGGGGGTTCTCGAAAATTTATATTATTTATGGGATAATCTATTGAAATATTTGAGGAAGTTATTATGGAGAGTCGAAGGATGGGATTTTAACCACGAATTTCTCTCCGAGCCGACTCCGTCCCGTAGGGCTACGCCCCGGAGGGTAGGCTCTACGAGCCGGAGGCACGAATTACACGAAGAAATTTTCTCTTTTGGGATTTGGTCATTGGAATTTTAACCACTAATTTCACGAATTACACGAAAAAAACCGAAATCCTGAGCCCTTCGAGAGCCTACTTCGCCGTAGAGGCTGAGAAGACTAAACTACGGCGAAGGAGGGCTACTCCCTACTGAAGTGACTAAGTAAAGCTCTGAACCCTAAACTCTTTCAAAGATCCCCTTTGCTTAGAACTTAGCAGGCTGTTGCCCAAATCCTGAAGAATTAATAAACGCCTATTAAATGGCATAAACTGGCGGCAAAATGTAGGTATCAAGCGAACTGTAGGGGTGGACCTCCGTGTCCACCATAATTCGGGTCGATCCTTCGAGACGCCCCGATGGGCATCAGGGCTCCTCAGGACGTCGGCCCCTACGTTAACGCATTTTTGTTTTTAATGTTTTAGGAGTAAAAAATTATTTGGGCAGCAGCCTGTTAGGGTTTGACTCTGTCCTGTTCCCCTTTCTTGCGAGCCTTCAGGCTCCCCCTCGGGCAGACCCTTTGGCATTCCGTGCAGGAAAAATAGTAGCCTTCCATCAGAAACTGGATACCCATCGCCCCGAACCCTTTGGTGGTAAATGTGCTCTTAAGAGTTTGCCAGGTGGTGGGATGAAGGAAGGGCCGGATGTAGTTGGTCTTACACAGCGGCTGGTTGAGACGGGGTTGGACGTTTGGATCCGGGTTGAGTGCGTCAACCGGGCAGGCCTTCACACACTCCAGGCATTCATTGCACAGGTCATCAGACAATTCTCTCTTCGTTGGTTCGATCACGGCGGCGGTGAGCATACTGGAAAGCCGAACATAGGGACCGTACTCGGGAGTAATGAGTAGGTTATTAAGGCCCTTCACGCCGAGGCCCGCGGCAATAGCCGCTTGCCGGTGAGACCATTCGGCAGCGAAATATTCAATTCCATTTTGCTTAGTGACATCAACCGGCATGCTGGCGGGCACGAGGTAATAGGCAAACCCCTTGGATTCAAGGTAGCGTCCTACTGCGGCCTCCGCATGCTCTAACCGGTCGTAAGCCACCTGCGAGTCCTTGACCGCGCCCTTGGTGCCACGGGGGCAGTTCAGCGCACCCCAAAGAAGGGAGGCGGCAAACACGATCGCCGTCTGCGACCCAGGAAGCAAATCCTCCGCCGGACGAGGCGGATACGCCAACTCAATGTCTTCGACCCTCGCAAAACCAACCAGATCAATCTCCCTGGATTTGGCAATCTCTATAACTTCTTCCCGTAAGCCCATATGTTCCTCCTCTGTTTTCCGTGCTAATCTTCAACCTCAAACTCTCATGCCCTTTCAGGGCACCACGAAAGGTGAAAACTTATTTTCGGATCAAATTTTCTGGTTATTACTTCCTCTCCCCGTTGGGGAGAGGGATATAAAAGGAATAGGGGTGGACATCTGTGTTCACCCGTACCTGTCCTGAGTTCAGCGAAGGATCGGCCAGCCTCCTCAGGATAGGCGGGGCTTTCCAGCCCCGCTTTTAGAAAAAATTCGTATAATTCGTGAAATTCGTGGTTCAAATCCCAATTATTTTGTATTTTTCACTTTGCACATTTTAAGCCTCTCCCGTGTCTCTGTTTCCCATGCTGATTTTCAATTTTTCAAATATTTCCCTCTCATAGTCAAAGGCTTCCTGTTCAAAGCCAACATTATAGTAAGCTGAATTGTGATCTTTGCCCTTAATCCGGGATTGAAGGTAATCCCGGAGGTAACGGTAGAGAAATTTAAGAAACCCTATTTCCTGATACTGCCGGACATGGGTGAGTTCATGGACAATAAGGGTTATTCCGGTAATGGTTGAATCATCAAGCATTCCTCGGGCAAAGAAAATTTTTTCCCCAAAGGTAATAGCCGTTGCCCGGTTAAGCAGTAAGATTAAATGACCCAACCTCAGCCCCCCCTGGTAAAAACGAATATGGTCAAGATTCAGGGTGGGGAAGAAGGGGGCCAGTAATTTTTTTGCCTCCAGGGAGATTCTTTTCATTTCGAGAGTTAATCTACACTAAAGGGAAAATTATTTCAAGGCAAAACGCAGCAGATTTTCCTCGAATATTTATATTATTATGAAGTAAATTATTGAAATATTTGAGGATATTATTATGGAGAGTCGAAGGATAGGATTTGAACCACGAATTTCACGAATTACACGAAGAAATTTTCCCTTTTGGGATTTGGTCACTTGTCCACCCTGTCCGCCTTATTCCCCTCCCCTTGTGGGAGGGGTTAGGGGAGGGGGATTTGGTTATTCCAGTATAGAAGGGAACTTGAAAGAGTTTTGGTGAAACTCCATTAATTTTATTACAATTCCCCGAAAATTTCCTCATTAATTATAAAAAGTTAAATACAATCAAGGGGTAAGGGAAGGGATAGGCGGGCTATATAAACTGCAAAGGCCTGTCCTGAGCCTGCCGAAGGGATTGAATTAGGATCTGTCCGCCCTTTTTCCGCATAATCCCTCTCCCCTGGGGGAGAGGGCCAGGGTGAGGGGGATTTGGTATTTGGATTTGATTTGTCATTTGGATTCAGCCTTCGTAGCCACTATGGCGAATTGGGCTTTTGTCATTGGGGTTTAAGTCAGTTGAGGGGGTAGGGGAGGGGGGATTGGGTCATTGGGATTTTAACCACGAATTTCACGAATTTCACGAAAAAACCGAAATCCTGAGCCTGTCGAGGGATTGAGCTTTGTTATTTGACATTTTACAACCTATATTCCCTCTCCCCATTTTGGGGAGAGGGAAGGAGTGAGGGGGGGGCTGTCCGCCGCAGGCGGATTTAATTTGGAATTTGGATTTTGTAATTTGGATTTTCCTTGCTTTTACCATATCTTAAATATCTCAAATCCATTTTCCTCTTCAGACACATAGGCATAGCCCCCGGTAACATAGACTCCCCGGCTATACCAAGAGGTATCTCGATAGACCGGGGTGCCTGGACTGGTTGGAACGCTTACATCAATGATTGCTAAACCGCTATCATTATCAGACACATAGGCATAGCCTCCGGTAACATAGACTCCAAAGCTATAACCATTGGTGTCCCGATAGACCGGGGCGCCGGGATTAGTCGGAGAAGATACACTAATGATCGCTAAACCGCTACCACCATCAGCCACATAGGCATAGTTCCCGGTAACATAGACTCCAAGGCTATTACCATTGGTATTCTGATAGACCGGGGCGCCGGGATTAGTCGGAGAAGATACACTAATGATCGCTAAACCCCAGTCATAATCAGCCATATAGGCATAGCCTCCGGTAACATAGACTCCTTGGCTATCCCCATTGGTATCCCGATAGACCGGGGCGCCGGGATTGGTAGGAGAAGATACACTAATGATCGCTAAACCGTTACTACTATCAGCCACATAGGCATAGTTCCCGGTAACATAGACTCCAAGGCTATAACCATCGGTGTCCCGATAGACCGGGGCACCGGGATTAGTCGGATCGCTCACATCAATGATTGCTAAACCGCCATTACCAGCAGCCACATAGGCATAGTTACCGGTAACATAGACTCCAAGGCTCCTAGGTGGGGTATCCCGGTAAAACTGGGTACCGGGATTGGCCGGATCGCTCACATCTATGATCACTAAAGCGCCGACACCTAAACCACTCCAGCCATCAGCCACATAGGCATAATCCCCGGCAACATGGACTCCGTAACTGCCCCCGGAGATATCCAGATAGACCGGGGCACCGGGAGCGGCCGGATTGCTTACATCAATGATCGCTACACCCGAAGTAGTATCAGCTACATAGGCATAGTCCCCAGCAACATGGACTCCATAACTAAACCCCGAGGTATTCCGATAGACCGGGGCGCCGGGATTAGTCGGAGTGGATACACTAATGATTGCCAAACCACTGCCATAATTAGCTACATAGGCATAGCCCCCGGTAACATAGACTCTATAGCTATAACTTGCGGTATCCCGATAGACCGGGGTTCCGGGAGCGGCCGGATTGCTCACATCAATGATCGCCAAACCCTCAGTACCATCCGCCACATAGGCATAGTAACCATCAACATAGACTCCTTGGCTATCCCCTGAAGTATCCTGATAGACCGGGGCGCCGGGATTGGTAGGAGAAGATACGCTAATGATCGCTAAACCGTAACTACTATCAGACACATAGGCATAGCCTCCGGTAACATAGACTCCAAGGCTATTACCATTGGTGTCCCGATAGACCGGGGTGCCGGGATTAGTCGGAGAAGATACACTAATGATCGCTAAACCGCTACCACCATCAGCCAAATAAGCATAATCCCCGGCAACATAAACTCCAAGACTACTCCCTGAAGTATCCCGATAGACCGGGGTACCGGGATTAGCCGGATCGCTCACATCAATGATCGCTAAACCGTCCTGTTCAATGGCAACATAGGCATAGCCACCCGTTACAAATATATCTCTAATCATATATGATAAATCAATTTTTGCTATATGTGCCGGATTACCAGGATCCGGTGATTTGTCATAGATATTTAATGTACTCCCAGAATTAGCGTAAAGATAATCGCCATCAACAAAGGTTGCATAAGTAAAACCAAGAGCGTGGTTAACTCTGGTTACATCGGGGGAGTAGTCCCCATCACAATTGTCATCTATTTGATTAAAAGGAACCTCGCCAGCACCGGGATTAATGCCGGGATTGCTATCGTTGCAGTCCGTCCCCAGTGTCCCTGGATAGGCGCCTCCACTTTCTCCCGAGCAGACTGTGGGTGAGCCCACCACATTCATCGCGGTAGTGCAATAATTATCACCATCCCCATTGCATCCCGTATCCGCAACCCCACCACAGGTCTCCAGATCG
>SDBT01010792.1_pt1 | contig 14728 bp, 13 predicted proteins | sample 2277101 | NCBI WGS metagenome assembly SDBT01 (sample SAMN10404973, study PRJNA504765) | marine sediment metagenome | isolation source: marine sediment core GS10_PC15, 103 cmbsf | place: Arctic Ocean: Southern Knipovich Ridge | collected 2010
ATCAAGCGGTAGGTAATCAAGCGGTAGGTAATCAAGCCAGTTAAGTTTTAATTAGTGTCAATTTGAGTTAATTGGGGCGTAACTCCATTAGCTCTATTTAGCGATAAACGGCAGGAGTCCCATGATGCGGGCTCTTTTTATAGCTCGAGCAAGCTTTCTTTGATGTTTAGCGCAGACCCTTGTTTTTTTAGAGGGGGCAATTTTAAAAAGAGGAGTCAGGAATTTTTTTAATAATTCCACTTCTTTATAGTCAATATTTTGAATGTTGTTTTGGCAAAAGTAACATCTACGCATGATAATTTTACCCAAGAGTCCAAGTCCGAAGGACTTGAGGACGATTGGGTAGTAAAATTGAGTACCGAGCGCATAAATTCGAAAATTTATGTGCTCGGTAAAGGTTTTGTAATCCCGCAGTACTGTGGGAACAAAGCTCTTTAAAATGGTATCTTTTCTACGTCCACTTCTTCTTTATCTTCTTGATCTGGATTTTTTTTACTGGTGCCAACAGTTTCTTTATCAATATCTTCTTGTTGGATAGTTGGAATTTTTTCAGAGGTCTCGGCAGGAGAACCTGCTTCAGCCTCTCTTCCTTGCGTACGAGGTCCCATCTGCATATTTTCAGCAACGATTTCGGTGCGAAATTTTTTTATTCCGTCTTGACCTTGCCAAGATCTGGTTTGGATCCTTCCTTCAATCAGTACCATCTTTCCTTTATTTAGATATTGATTACAGATTTCAGCTAGTTTTCCGAAGGCAACTATATTGTGAAATTCTGTCTGCTCCTGTTTTTCACCAGAATCTTTATTGGTCCATCTTCTATTAGTAGCTACTCCGAAATTAGAGACAGCTTGGCCGTTAGGCAGAGTCTTCGCGTCAGGATCTCGAGTAAGGTTTCCTACAATAATGGCTTTGTTTAAATTCATATTATAAAGTGATTCCAATCTACGAATGACATACGAATGATACAAATATTCGTAAATTCGAATGAATTCGTAATTAGTATCTCTATTTATATCTTTCCTAAAATTTCGTCTAATTTCTTATCTAAGTCTTTAATTTCAACCTTTTCTTCTTTTTTGGCTTTTTGAGATAATGGTTTTTGTTTCTCTTCTTCTTTGGTTTCAACCACCTTCTCTTTCGTTTCTGCCTTCTTCCCTGCCAACAGCTCTGTAGTCTGGCGGGTTCGCTCCGAAGCTTGGCTTTGGGCGGGTTTCTTTTTCTTTTTCTTTTTCTTTTTCTCGACAGGCTTCTTAGTTATCATAAACCTGATAATTTCTTTGGTCTCTTTTAGTTTCTTTTCTAATTCTGAAAGTTTTTCCTCTTCGAGGCTAAATTCCAATGCACCCCAAAAGCCTTGAGTTTGTTTTTTGATTGGATAGGCTAGTTCTTGAGCCTTTGGTTGAATTATAATCTTGGTGTCTTGGCTAATTCCTGAAACAAAACTAACTAATCCTTGAGATATCTCTTTAGTAATTTCAGCCTCCAAGTCACCTTTTATGATATATGAGAGTTCATATCGCATATTATTTTAAACCCTAGCATATGCCTATAAAAAAGGCAAGGAAAGACGCTATATCTTAAACTCCACCACATCTCCATCCTTAACCTGATATTCCTTACCCTCAGTTCTTACTAATCCTAGTTCTCTTGCTTTTGCCCAAGAACCAGCTTCAACTAACTTTTGCCAAAAGATAACTTCGGCTCTAATAAACCTTTCTTCAAAGTCGCTATGAACTACTCCGCCAGCCTGAGGGGCGAGGGAGTCTCGCTTTATTGTCCAGGCCCGAGTCTCTTTTGAGCCAGTGATAGTATAGAAAGTGATAAGATTAAGCAGCCGGTAACAAGCTCCAATTAAATTATTAAGATGAGACTCAGTTTCTAGTTCTTTTAAATCTTGCTCGGAAAATTCGGAAAGATCCACTTCTAGCTTAACAGGTAAAACGATTTTATTATCTACGTCAATCTTTGGTAAATCTTGCTCTTTTTGTTCTTCACTGGTATTAAGTAAATAAATAATCGGTTTTACAGTCAGAAGCTCTAGAGGCATAATTTGCTCTTTTTCTTCTGATCCAAGATTGATAAGTAATTGATTTTTTTCCAGAATAACCTCTGCTTTTTCTAAAGCTGTCAATTCTTCTTGGGCTTCTTTTAAGCCGCTCTTGGCCTCTTTTTTTAATTTTTCTATCCTTTTTTCTACGGTTTCTAGGTCTTTTAGGACTAGCTCCGTATTTACTATTTCAATATCTCTTTGGGGATTTATTTCGCCTGTTTGATGGGCGACATTTTTGTCTTTAAAAAGGCGAACAAGATGAATAATAGCGTCAACAACTCTCAAGTGTGAAAGAAATTGATTTCCTAAACCCTCTCCTTTGTGAGCACCTTTGACTAATCCGGCAATATCAACAAACTCAATTATCGTTGGGGTTATCTTTTCTGGTTTGACGATTTCGGCAATCTTTTCCAACCTCTCATCGGGAACTTTAACAATTCCTACGTTTGGGTCAATGGTACAAAAGGGGTAGTTGGAAATATCTACCTTATTTTTAGTTAGCGCTTTAAATAGAGTAGATTTACCAACGTTGGGCAAACCTACGATGCCGATAGAAAAACTCATGACTTTAATTTCCCTATTAATTCTTTTAAACTCTTATCACTTGCTTCCGATCCAGTCGGCAGCGGAGTGTATCCCTTGGCTCCGCAAGAGAAGGGGTAAAGCTTAATATGTGTATGGTTTACATCCAATCCTTCCACCACCATCATTACTCTTTTAACCTTCAATTTCTTTTTAAGGATTCGAGCTACTTTTCTGGCTGCCAACAATATTTTCTTATATGCACCCTCCGGCATTTCAAAGATTTCTGACGGATAATGCTTTTTAGGGATAACTAAAATTTGCCCTTCCACCAAGGGAAACTTATCTAAAATAGCCAGAAATTCTTTATCTTCCCATATAGAATGGGCCAGAATTTCTCCCCTTGTAATTTTACAAAAAATACAGTCACTCATAATCCTTTTGTACAGAGTATATCAGGTTAAATTAAATAGTTCAAGGAGCAGACTTTCCCAAAAATGGACTTATAGTATAGAATAAGAATATATGAAACTCAATAAATTAAAATTTAAAAGAAAAAAGTCTGGTGGGGGTGATGATTGGGGAGCCGGCTGGGATGATGTTTTAAAAGAATATTGGGATGATTTAGACGAGATTACTGAAGACAATTTCTATGGAAGGCATAATCCCAAGTTGATTAACCGAACAAAGCAAAGTTTGAGAGAAGCGTTGGAAGAAGAAGCTATTCCTAGAATGGAAGCGCTCTATAAAAAAGTTTTTTCTAAAAAAGAAAAAGAAGAGACAAAAGACTGGATAAAGAAAGCAGAAAACTTAAGATCAGAGTTGTTAAAAGCACGAACCCTTTCTAATAAGGTAATTGCTATTGATTCTATAACCCAATTTTTAAGAGCTACCCAAGAAAGACCCCTCGGGCTTGAAGAACTTCAGATTTCTTTAAAGAAGAAGAAAATAAGAGGAATAAAACAAATCAAAGGAACAGTTGCCAGTAAAGGAGCAGCCAGAGGTAAGGTGAAGATAGTTATAGAGACTAAAGATTTAAAAAAAGTTAAAAAGGGAGATATTTTAGTAGCTGACGAGACCGACCCGGATTTTTTACCAGCCATGAGAAAGGCGAAAGCTATTATTACCGATATGGGCGGTCTTCTTTGTCATGCAGCTATTGTTTCCCGTGAACTTGGCATTCCCTGCATCACTGGAACAAAAATAGCTACTAAAGTTTTAAGGGATGGAGATTTGGTAGAGGTTGATGCCCATAAAGGAATCGTAAGAAAAAACCAGACGTAAAATACATCTGGTTAATTATTATTTCGAGCATTTAAAACCCAACGTTAACATTAGGTTTTTTATACTTTTGGGTATAAAGCTGGGCTAGTTCTTCCACTCTTTTTACATCAAGCTTGCATCCTACGCCAGGTAGTCTTTTGGGATTATCAAATTTAAAAGATAATTCCTCCTTACCCTCTTTATCTCGGCTCAATCTTAGCTCAAAAAATTCAGCTTCATCAAAATGGCCGCCAATTTCTTCAATGTCTTTAAAACTCTTGATTTCACCTTTTTCTGTCTCTCGAATCAAACATTCTTTTAAGAAACAGGCCAAATCTAGATCATGAGTGACATTAACTAAGTCATACTTTGATCCGCCTTTTAGTCTTTTAGCTAGTTCGCGGCAGTGTTCAATTCTGACAGCAATCCCACTGGCCACATCAATTTGGACCTCGGGCCGATTGTTCATGACTTCATTAAAGAATACTTGGTAGCCTTTTTCTTCGTCCATAGCTATCAATTCAGGGTAAGCTCTTAATCGAGGGGAGAGTTCCAGACGAGCTCTCGTTTTTAAGCCCTTGGGAGAGCTTTCGGTAATTTTTTCTCCAGTTTCAACAGCTCGTTTTTTGAAAGAAGTGTAAGCTTTCGCTGGGAATTCAAGCTTGCCTCCTATTTCTTTTAATCTTTCGAATTCCTCCGGAATAATTTTATCCTTTTTATGTCTAGCATGCCGGCCAAACTTAAGGACAAGAGCTACATCTTTACCCTTTTCTGCAAGAGATTCTTCTGGTATAAATTCTTGTTCTTGTTCAGACATTTTTACCTCCTCTTTATTTTATGATAGAATACCTATGAGAGTTATAGATTTATGATAGACAAAATTATGGAGAAAGTCAATCCTAAAATTTTTAGAGCTTATGATATTCGGGGGATTTATCCCAGTAAACTTAATGAAGACGTTGCCTACAAAGTAGGGCAGGCGTTGGTTAGATTTTTGAAGGCCAAGCGGATAGTGGTTGGCCGAGACATGAGGCTTTCTTCACCTCAACTTTTTGAAGCGCTTGTTAAAGGAGTTACCAGCCGAGGAGCGGACGTTGATGATATCGGGTTAGTGGCTACAGAGATGCTTTATTTTGCTGCAGGAAAATATGGTTATGATGGCGGAGTAATGATAACGGCTAGTCATAACCCAGCTAATTACAACGGATTTAAGCTAATAGGCAATAATGTGCAAATGATAGGCGAAGGGACTGGCATGTCTGAAATAAAAGATCTTGCTAGCCGAAATTATCCAACTCTTTTAGTAAAAGGTGAAGTTAAAAAGAAAGATATTTGGTCAGATTACTTTAATCATATCTCTTCTGTAGTTGATTTTCAAGACTTAAAATCCTTAAAAGTAGTGATAGATGCGGGCAATGCCATAGCCGGAAAGTTTCTTCCTTTGGTTTTTGAAAAATTTCCGGGTAAACTAATACCGATGTACTTTAAGTTAGACGGTTCTTTTCCTCATCATTTCCCCAATCCTCTAAAAGAAGAAAACATAAAGGATCTAAGAAAAAAAATTTCTCAAGTAGGCGCTGACTTGGGGGTTGCTTTTGACGGAGATGCTGACAGAGTAATTTTTTTAGATGAAAAAGCCCAGCCAATTTCTGGAGATATTTCTTCAGCCCTCTTAGCCAGAGAGTTCCTTGAGGAAGAAAAGGGAGCCTCTATTGTTTATAATTTAACCTGTTCTCATGTTTTGCCGGAGGAAATTAAAAGGCTGGGAGGAGTGCCTATTCGCTCCAGAACCGGTCATACTTTTATAAAAAGATTGATGAAGGAACACAACGCTATTTTTGGCGGGGAGATCTCTGGACATTATTACTTTAGAAAAAATTTCTATTCAGAATCTGGTTTCATGGCTTTACTGCTTATGCTAAAGATTCTTTCTGCATCAGACTTACCACTTTCTCAACTGGTTTCAGATATTGTTCGTTATTTTAGAACTCCAGAAATTAATATTGAGATAGGAGATAGAGTTGGGGCTATTAAAAAGCTGGAAGATAAATATCATAATGGCAAGGTTGACCATTTAGACGGTTTAACTGTTGAATATAAAGATTGGTGGTTTAACGCTCGACCTTCAAATACCGAGCACCTGCTTAGAATAGTAGTAGAAGCTAAAATAAAAGAGTTGATGGCAGAAAAGAAAAAAGAGATACTTAAAATTATCTCCCCATCCAAATTGCTCGTTATCGCTCATAACTTCTTTTAACAGCATATGTTATATTCAATAATTTTTATGGACGACAAAAATTGAAAGTAAGGTTTTTATACTTACTATATTTAACTGTTTATTATGAGCAAAATAATCGAGAAGGCTAAAAAAATACTAAAGGAAGTTTGCAAAAAATATAAGCATCATGATAAGGACATCATGCAAGGAGTAGAAGGAGAACAACTACATGTTTTGGATGTTTTAGATTGGGTTGAAAAGTTAAATACAAAAGCTTCAAATCCTTTGAAGTTGGCTGCTTTATTTCATGATATTGATAGGGTAGTAACCCCTAAAATGGGCGGTGGATTTAAAGGAGAAAGAAGTGGCAAGGCGTATCTGGAGCATAAAAAAATGCACGCACAAAGAAGTACAAAGTTCATAATTCCAATATTAAAGAAAAATAACGTGACCAAAAATATCCTGGCAAGGGTCGAATTTTTAATAATTCATCATGATGACACTGGAGAAGAAATCGAAAAGATAAATGACTCGGATTTAAATTATCTCGTTGCCGCAGACAGCTTTGCATTTTTTACTTCAGTAGCTCCTAAATTATTTGAAGTGGAAGGAAAAGAGAGAATTAAAGACAAAATAAAATTTATGGTAGATAAACTTCCTGATTTTGCAAGAATACTTCTTTGGGAATATCAATTAGAAAATGAGGTTTTTAATAATCTCAAAAATGAAATAATCAAAGAATATTACATAAAAAATAATCCAAGAGAAAAAGAATACAAATATTGTCCTTCTTGTACCACTAAACTTGTAAGGAAGGCTATAGATAGAAAAAAATTACTTTCCTGTCCAAAATGTGGTTTTATTTTTTGGAATAATCCTAAACCAGTTGTTAGTGTAATTCTTAAAAAAGATGGGGAAATTCTACTTATAAAACGTGCCAAAGAGCCACTCAAGAATTTTTGGTGTTTGCCAGGAGGTTATATTGACTATTCGGAGAAACCTGAAGTTGCGCTGATTCGAGAAGTCAAAGAAGAAACTAGTCTAAACGTCAAAATTGATAAATTGGTTGGTGTTTATCAGATAGATAACGACCCACGGGGAATAAACTTGGATATAATCTATTTCGGTTTGATAATAGATGGTGTACTTAAGCTCAATAAAGAATCATCAGAATTTAGATATTTTGCGAAAGACACATTACCAAAATTAATTGCTTATAAACATAGAGAAGTGATACAAGACTGGAAAAGAAAAAAGAGATACTTAAAATTATCTCCCTTTGATTGAATGTTAGACACTTTAATTTAATCCTATCTTTTTCTTTACTTCTTTAAGAGTTTGCTCGGCAATTGGTCGGGCTTTTTTTGCGCCTTGGGCTAGGATTTTTTTAACCAGGGCCGGTTTCTTTTCAAAGCTCTTCCTTCTTTTTCGGATTGGAGCTAATTCTTTAGAAATATTTTCGGCTAATATTTTTTTGCATTCAAGACAGCCTATGGTACCTCCTTGACACTTCTTTTGGAGACTCTTTATTTGAGTAGGGGTAGAGAAAAATTGGTGGAGACTGAAGAGATTGCATTTTTGAGGGTGGCCTTTGTCGGTGCGGCGGATTCTGGCCGGGTCAGTGACAGCAGTGGAAAGCTTTTTCCAGATTACCTCTGGTTTGTCAGAAAGAGCAATGTAGCAATCTTGGCCTAAGCTTTTGCTCATTTTCTGGCTTGGGTCAGTCAAAGACATAATTCGAGCCCCTTTTGAAAGAATCGGCTTGGGCAGGGGAAAAGTTTCGCCAAACATTCTGTTGAATCGCTTGGCAATTTCCTGAGCCAGCTCCAGATGTGGTAATTGATCTTCACCAATTGGCACAAAGCTGGATTTATAGATTAAAATGTCAGCTGCCATTAGAACCGGGTAAGACAGAAGCCCCAAATTAAGGTATTTTGGATGAAGCTTCACCTTTTCCTTATAGGTGGGGATACGCTGGAGGTGTGAAATGGGGGTAATGGTGCTAAGAATCCAAGCCAATTCTGTATGTTGGGGCACATGTGACTGAATTATCAAGCTTGCTTTTTTAGGGTCAATGCCAGCGGCTAGGTAATCCAGAACCACCTCAAAAATAGCTCCCTTTATCTTTTTGGGATCAAAAGGAGTAGTGATGCCATGATAATCAACCACGGCAAAAACAGACTGAAATTTGTTTTGCAGTTTTATCCAATTTTTGACTGCTCCGAGGTAGTTGCCTAAGTGCAATCTACCGGTTGGTCTTATTCCGCTGAATATGCGCATTTTTTTCATTATTAAATTTATACTTCTATTACCACTGGGATAACCATCGGCCTCCGCTGGGTTTTACTAAAGAGAAATTGTCCGATTTTATCTCTGAGACTATTTTTAACATGAGCCCAATTAACAGGCCTATGGGCGGTTTTAGCCACAATTTGATTCACTTTTTTTCGGGTGGCTTCAAGTAATTCTTTTGACGTTCTCATATAGACGAAGCCGCGTGAAATTATGTCTGGCCTGCCCCGTACTTTACCGGTTTTGCTATCAATAGTAACGATAATCACAAACATACCGTCTCTAGCCATGACATTCCTTTCGCGAAGTACTACCTCACCAACGTCTCCAACACCCAAACCGTCAACCATAACATAGTTAGTTGGCACCTTTCTTTTAAGAGCTTTTACTCCATTGAGAGTGGCTTCGATAATTTGGCCGTTATCAGCAACAATAATGTTTTTAGCCGGCATTCCTAAGTTCTTGGCAATTTCAGCATGTTCTTTAAGCATGTAATGGTTGCCTTCAATGGGCAGGAAGAATTTTGGCTTTACCAAACCAAGCATCATTTTTGCATCTTCCGCTCGAGCATGCCCCCCGGCATGGACATCCATCATTTCATAGTGGATTACCTTTGCATTTAGACGAGCCAGAGAGTCTCTTAATCCTTGAACAGTTCGTTCATTACCGGGTACTACCGAAGAAGAGAAAAGGATAGTATCTTCTGGTTTGATTTTTAGAGATCGATGCTCATTGTTGGCCAGGCGCATTAGCACTGCCCTGCCTTCTCCTTGAGCACCGGTACAAAGAATGACTATTTTATTGTCAGGGAAGTTCTTGACTTGTTGGGGCTTGATTAAGGTGTTTTTTCTAACCTTTAAATAACCCAAGTTTTTAGCAATTTCAATATTTGCTTTCATACTATAGCCGTCAACGGCCACCTTGCGGCCGAATTTTTCTGCCAGAGTTATTATTTGTTGAGCTCGGCTAATAAGCGAGGCAAAGGTGGCGGCAATGATTCTGCCGGAGGACTTTAGAAAAATTTCTTCAAGAGAGGTTTCAATACTTTTTTCTGAAATGGAGTGGCCTCGTTCTTCGACCGAAGTACTATCTGCTAAAAGAGCCAATACTCCCTCCTTTCCTAAACGAGCAATTTTAGCCGAATCAATTGGTGCTTCTCCAACCGGGTTGTGGTCGAATTTATAATCACCGGTATGAATAATTACTCCTACGGGAGTGTGAATTACTAGCCCCATACTATCGGGGATATTGTGATTAACATGAAAGAATTCTATTCTAAACACTCCGAGCTGAATAGTATTTTCGCACTTTATCGTCTTAATATTGAGTTTTGGAGTATTCTTATAATCTTCTTGTCTTTTGAGAATGATTCCTCGAGAAAGGGCTGCAGTATAAATAGGCGGGTTTCCTAGTTTGGGTATAAGATGAGGAATAGCCCCAATATGGTCGTAATGGCCGTGGGTAATAATTACTCCTCGAATTTTTGAGATTTTATCTTTGAGGTAAGCAATATTGGGAATAATGTAGTCAATTCCGGGCATATCCTCTTCTGGAAACTGTAGACCCATATCAACAATAATAATATCCTCGCCATATTCAAAAATCATCATATTGCGGCCCACTTCTTCAAGCCCGCCGAGAGGGATGATTTTAAGAGCTTTATTCTTTTTTGTGTATCTTCTATTCATAATAAGAGTAAATGAGAGAGTGGGCGAGGGGAGATTTGAACTCCCAAGGCATTGCTGCCACAGCACCCTGAATGCTGCGTGTCTGCCAATTTCACCACTCGCCCTTATTCTTTCAATCTCATCTTCAAATCCTCAACCATCACGACTGGTGTTGGGTCAACGTTGTATTCTAAAGCAAGATAATAGGAGACCCAGTCGCCTAAAATAAGTGTCGAGAATATCTTAAAAAGCAGGTTTCCTTGAGGAATGTCTATGGTGGTCACTTCTGCTCCTTTGGATTTCATTAAGCCAGACGTTATTTCCATTCTTTTTAAGATTCTTGGGTGGTCGTCTTTGTCGCTGAGAATTATCACGTGAAATTTTCCTTGAAGATTGGTATAACCAATTAGTTCGTTATGATTAAGTTCTGGAAAATAATTCCAAAAAGCCAGAACTTTGGAATTCTCGTTAAATTTGATTTTCCAAATTCGCGCTAAAGCTTTAAATTTGTCCGAAGCATAGACGAGAGGAATCTTTCCGACTAATTTTTTGGCTAATTCTTTACCTTGAGTTTCTAATTTAACAGGTTTAAGGGCACTAGCTAGTTTTAAGATCTCTTGAGATTTATCTTCGATTATCCCCGAGTTAGAAAGAATTTTCACGAGTGAAGTAAAAACGTATCCAGTACCAGAGCGAGGCTGGATGCCAACGGCAGGAATTTTTGCCCAAGGTGTTCCATTTTCTTGGGCCAGCTTGCCCAATTTTTCACCTACTGAAATTACCGCCACCTTCAACTTCCTTTTCTTTGCTTCTTCATAAGCCGAAATAGCCTCCTCGGTGTTGCCAGAATAAGAAATGCAGATGATGAGACTATCGCTTCCGGCTTGGGCCGGTAGTCCGTAGGAACGGTGGACATAGACTGGTATAGCTAATTCCTGACTAAGGTAGGTGATTATAAGATTCGCGGGTAGTGCCGAGCCGCCTATCCCACAGATGATAATATTTTTAAATTTACCTTTGATTTTTATGTCCCTAGCAAATTCTAAAGCTTCCCGAAATTGGTTGGGAGAATCCAGGATTACTTGTCGCATGTTGGAGTTGTCTATCATGGTAATAAATCAATAAACTAATAAATTATTTCTTGACTCTTTTAGTTTTAATATACCACTCTTCTATTCCGGCAAACCTTTGGGAAGGATTGGTTATCAGTGGTGGCATTTCTTGTTTTATAGATTTTGAGGCAAGATAAAGATAAGAAGGGCTGTAGAGGAAAATGGCTGGAACATCTTGGATCAACTTTTTTTGGAATTCTTCGTAATTTTCAATCCTTACGCTTTCATCCAGGGTAAGGCGGGCTTCTTGGAGAAGAATATCCGTTTCTTTATTAGTGTACATTGCTAGGTTAAGTCCGGGGTCTCTTCTTTGTAAGGAGTGCCAGAAAGCAAAGGGATCAGGGTCTGGACCAAGACTTTGGCCGAAAAGCAATGCTTCGTATTCTCGAGGTCTAATATAATTTTGTTGGATTTCAGATATCCCCAGAACTTTCAAATGGGGCAGAACGCCGATTCTTTCCCATTGTTTTGCTAGAATTTCTGCCGAACTTTTGAGCTCTGGCCACTCAGAAACAACTAACTCTATTTCCAGCTTAACTTCTTCTTTTTCTCTTACACCATCGCCGTCTGTATCCTTCCAACCATCGGCCTCTAAGATATTTTTGGCATGTTCTGGAGCAAAATCATAGATTTTAGTATCTTGGGTAAAACCAAGCATTCCGGGTAGAATTGGTGAGTTTATATTTCTTGCTCGTCCGTCAAATATTTCTTGGATAATTTCTTCTTTATCGGTGGCGTAAGCCAGGGCAAGTCTTACAGTTTTATTAGCCAGTGGTTTACTCTTTGTCTGGTTGAAAAATATGGCAAAATATTGAGTGGTGGAAAGTTCTAAGAGATTGAAGTTATTTCCTGCCTTTATCTTTTTAAAGTTTTTTGGAGAAATTCCTGCCACGCCCAAAACTTCTTTTTTATTATAGGCGCTTAAAAGCTGCTCTTGGCTAGGGTAAAATTTAAAGATTATTTTTTCTATGTACGGTGCTTTTGAGTAATAATCTTTAAATTTTTCTAAGTAAAAACTTTTGATTTCTCCCTTTTTATCTTTCTTTAGCTTTAAGAACTTAAAGGGTCCGCTGCCAATCGGTTTAAGGTTGTATTCAGCCAGCTCTATGAATTCGGAGGGAATATATTCCCAAATATGTTTAGGTAAAATTCCAAAGTCTAAATTATAAAGAAACGGCGCATAGACGTCCTTGAGTTTAAATTGAACCGTATAGTCATCGATTTTTTCTATCTCAACTCCTTGAAGCTTTGTTCTCAGGGGGCTTTTATATCTTGGGTCCTGGATAGCTTGGGCAGTAAAAACAACATCAGAGGCATTAAACGGCTCTCCGTCATGCCAAAAAACATCTTTTCTTAAAAAGAAAGTATATGTTTTTTGATCTTGATCAATTTCAAATTTCTCAGCCAGCTCTGGCACCAAGTTTCCTTGAGAATCTATTTTTACCAAGGAAGAGAAGATAAGACTGCTAATATCCATATCTACATCATTGGTCTGAGCAAGGATCGGGTTCACGAAACGGGGTATCCCCACTACTCCTTCAATATGTTTTCCGCCTGTTGCGGGCACCACTCTAGTATTTTCTAACCAAGACTTTCCCAATAAAAAAAGACTACTAACAAGAATTAAGCAAAGCATTAAATAAATAGCCCACTTTTCTTTTCGGGAAAGGAGCTTACAAAATCTTTTCACTTGAGAAAATAATGGAAGATTCATAGACTAAACAAAAAGACTAACCAAAGCAACACCTAAGAACAAAATAGCTAAAACTATAGTTGAGATAAATAAAAACCTTTCAAATCCTCTTCTGGTTCGCCAAGCTTCTCCTCCTCCCCCTCCTCCCCCTCCTAAAAACTGGGAGAGTCCACCTCCTTGACTTTGCAGAAGAACAACAGCCACGAGTAAGACGGCAATGACTATTTGAATTATGTTTAGGATTTTCATACCAATTTTACCCAAGAGTTCAAGTCCGAAGGACTTGAGGACGATTAGGTAGTAAAAGTGAGCACTGAGCACATAAAGTGTAAAGGTTTGGCTGCTAAAAATTTTTCGTCTACGACTCAAATTTTTAGACCAAGTCCTTTATCTTTTAGTGATGGCCGAAGCGAATAAGTTTACTATACTTATAATTATCGTTCCCCAAAAGAGTGGCCAGAAACCCTCGATTGTTAGCTCGTCTATGAAATAATCAACAAGCCAGAAAAGGCCCATATTGATGATTATTGTGAAAAGTCCGAGCGTTAGCGCAATCAAAGGAGCGGCCAGCAGTTTAAGAATGGGTTTGAGAATTAAGTTTATTAGAGCCAAGATTAAACCGGCCAGCAAAAAGTTGATGATACCTCCTTCAAAAATTATTCCCTCAATAAAATAGGTGGTCAGGTAAAGGGCAACTGCGTTAAATATGATTCGAATAATAAAGCTCATGATTGTAAGATATCACAAATTAAGTATTAGGTCAACTTCTGTTGATATTTTTAAAGGTATGATGTATACTTAATAACTGCGGTTCGTCATACGAATTAATCAAAATTGGCATGGAATCTAAAATAACAATTAGAGGAGCTAGGGTTAACAACCTTAAGAATATTGATGTTGATATTCCTCGAGATAAACTGGTGGTTCTTACCGGCCTTTCTGGTTCGGGAAAATCTTCCTTGGCTAGGGATACAATTTATGCTGAAAGCGAACGGCGATATGTCGAGGGACTTTCCAGTTACGTAAAACAATTTATCAATGTGATGTCTAGACCGGAGGTAGACAGAATAAAAGGATTATCTCCGGCTATTTTTATTGACCAAAAAAGACCATTTAAAAATTCTCGTTCGACGGTAGGGACTATCACAGAAATTTACGACTACCTCCGTCTTTTATTTGGAAGAGCGGGTAGAATTTATTGTCCTGGCTGTAAAAAAGAAGTTTCTTCTCAGAATATAAAGGAAATAATGGAGAGAATTTCAGCAAATCCTTTGGGTACTAAGATTTTGATTTTAGCTTCCAAAGCGAAGAGGGAAAAGGGAGAATGTCGGCAAGTTATTGAGGATATTCACAAATATGGTTTTGCCCGAATAAGAGTTGATGGAAAAGTACTAGACTCAAAAGAAGCTCTAAATCTTAAACTAGAAAAGAGTAAAAGTCACAATATTGAGATAGTTATTGATGAGATAAAAATAGAAAAAAAACTTTTAATTAGAGAAAGGCTGTTTGATTCAGTTCAAATGGGCTTGAGGTTTGGAAAAGGAGAAATACTGGTGAATTCCCAATCCCCAATCCCCAACGTAAAGTTGCGTGGTAACCACGTTGCTTTACGCAATTCCCAAAAAAGTAAGGAATTATTATTTAGTACGAGCCTGAAATGTTCAAAGTGTGGGAAAACTTTTCCTAAGATTGAACCAAAACTCTTTTCTTTTAACAGTCCTTATGGTGCCTGCTCCAAATGTAACGGGCTGGGAGTGATAATGAAAATTGACCCCGGCCTGCTTATTCCCAATGTCCACCTAAGCATCGCTGAAGGAGCAATTCGTCCTTGGCGTTTTGCCTCACGGAAAACTCAAAAATACTTCAATCTTTTAGAAGAGTTTGCCAAAATTCATAAATTTTCTCTGAATT
>SDBT01010793.1_pt1 | contig 14725 bp, 9 predicted proteins | sample 2277101 | NCBI WGS metagenome assembly SDBT01 (sample SAMN10404973, study PRJNA504765) | marine sediment metagenome | isolation source: marine sediment core GS10_PC15, 103 cmbsf | place: Arctic Ocean: Southern Knipovich Ridge | collected 2010
GATGCTTTGTCTAATAGGAAATATAGCCTCAGTATTCAATTAGTGGATGAGATAGGGAATGAAACTTCGCCTGTTTTTCCCCCTGCGCGAAGCGCTTAGTTCAACGTTAATTATGTTTCAAATGTTGGATATATGGGTAAGTAATTATCCTGTAGGTTATGATAACTATTCTTATCATAAACCAATATTCAATCAAAAAACAAGCCTCCGAGTACAAAGGATGCTTGTTACAAGGATATTCTTCATATACCCATTATGATTCGAACCTGTAACCCTCTGGATAAAAGCCCATAACCTGTACGGTACCATTTTGCAATAAATTTAGGGGGAAAAAAAGAGAAGAATGTTCTAAAAGGTGGGCCCGGCAGGATTCGAACCTGCGACCTGGCGGATAATGGCTTATATTCAACCCGGCTACAAATCAATCAATTTAATTAACGAAAAAGCTCACCAGGCCAGAGCGGACCGTGCAGTTTAAGACTCAGATAGAACGGGGATAAAACTGCTGGAAGCTCTTGACAGGGACGATTATTCGATCTAGAAATTCTCTCATCAGGGAGTCATGCAGACAGTTTTCCTTCTCCTGAGGGTTATTCCTATTGTTTTTAAGCTAATTTTGTGTGTACTCATGATACAACCCACGTGACCACACCGGTCATTTTTGTGTTCCATGTTTACAATTTTATTCCCCAGAAACCCCTATTTATTGAGTTTCTACCCTGAGCGGGGTCATCTGATTCCCTATCTGACATCAAAACCGTCCTTAGTACCCAATTAGTGAAGTAATATCCACACCCTATAGTAGTAAAGGGTGCTTGACATATTGTAAAGTGTGTGTTACATTGTGTATGGTTATAACAATATTACCCTGGAGGAACGTGATGAACAATGATTCAGATAAAACAATCTCAAGGCAGGCAAACATTGGCGTCGGGGCTTCGTTTGGAGCTGTAGTTGGAGCAGTGATAGCGGCAGCGATATTCAAATCCCCAATCTATACGATAACGGGCAGCTTAGTGGGGGCGTTCATCGGAGGTGTAATTAATTTGAAGAACAAATCAAATTTCTCAGATATGCTTTGGAACGTGTATTCAGCAAAGACAGGCCTCAGGCTACTTATTGCTTCACTTTTTGTTTGCGGATTGATTTTTTGGCCTATTCTTGTGAATCAATTGGATCAATCAGAACCTAACTATATGTTAACTTTCCGCTTGATATTGATCCCTATCTCCGTGATTATGGCCGTCACGGCGATGAAACAAGCCTTTAGTGAACTAGATGACTTGCAGCACAAAATACTGCATGAGGCGATTGTAATAGGTTTCACAATTTCCATAAGCATAGTATTAATTTTGGGCATGGTTGATCTATCCTTCCCAATTTCATCAATAGTTTTATTTGATCTGCCCGTCCCAATTTCATTAAATTGGCTTATTACCTTTTTGATTCTTATGACTTCAATGTTGATTGGCCGTATTGTTGTCGCTTGGAGATACAGGTGAAGAATATACTGAAAGTTCTACGCGCTGAAAGGGATTGGTCTCAAGCTAAATTGGCTGAACAAGTGGGTGTTTCTCGTCAGACAATAATTGCCTTGGAGAAAGACAAATATGACCCAAGTCTCCCATTGGCATTTAAGCTGGCTGATCTGTTCAACCTGCCTATTGAAAAGATATTCATTCATAAGGATACGGATGCTTCTGTCTTCAGCTGAGAACGGAGTCTCTTCGGAGAAGGGTTTGCGTTTTACAAATAATGGGGGCACGTCAGATATTTAAAATGAAAATCCCTCATTTTTTGAGGGATTTTGTCGAGTGAGCGTGGAGGGGCTCGAACTAGTAAACTAAACCAATGGCTTAAAAGGCCATCTGCGTATGAAAAATCAGTCGAAAGAGTGAGGAAAAAGGAGAAAACAAGGGTGAAAAGGTGTCTAACTCAAAGTCAGACATCAAAAAATGTAAGTGGAAGTAAAATAAGCAATCCAATCTTAAACCGCTTTCATTCTCGAAGAAGTTTATCCTGAATTAATGAAGGATTAGCCGGCAAAAAACTGGTTATTTGGATATATCTTCAACAGGAGCTTCAGGAGCTGTTTTCTTGACTGATTCTATGCCATTATCACGCGCACTCTCTGTGGTGTACATCTCCGAATTGCCGATTGTCTGACTATTGGCAGCGGTCAGTGTAAAGTAAAACTGCCCATCAGCGGAGGTCTTACGCTGATAGCGCTCATCAGTGGGAGCATTATCCTTGACCGAATCAACCCCGTTCTGGCAGCCCTCCCGGGAAGTATAACCTTCGCTGCCCAGGATGATCTGGCCATTGACGGCGAAGAGGCGGAAATAGAACTGGTCATTGGCTCCTAAAAATATCTGGAATTTGGGATTGTTCATCAGGTCTCCTTAAATATATACCAAGTCTGATTATTCTCCTTAGTATAAATCAGATATAAGAAGGTCATAACTGGTTCACTCGATCTTGAACCAGATTCACCCAAATTGTAGGATTGCTCATCTCATCCAGATCATGATTGTTATTCAGATTTGCGTTTTCATCGACCTTATCTTCAAAATACGATAACTGCCGGCTTCTGTCGGGCCTGATCTCAACATGGATCGTTCCAGAGTCCCTGGTGATCACGGCAAATCGGCCGGCTTCAATATCAAATTTCGCAAAAGCAGCGGCGCTGGCCAGATCGGGCAAGTGGTGTCCGTGGTCAGGGTCGGAGGAGATGACGATCATGCCTGGATTGAGACGGTCAAGGCGCTCCCACTGAGTGCCATTTGAACTGCCGTGGTGGGCCGCCCGCAGCAGGCTACATTTTTCCTCCAGAAGCCTTTCATTATCAAACGGTCCCCAATTCTCCATCTGGGCATCTCCAGAGATGATCATTCGAAATTTTTTCCAGGTCAAGCGGGACATGATGGAGAGGTGATTTGTTTTGAAGACTTTGGCATCCTCCAGCTGGCAGATCAGTCCATTGGTTGGCCCTAATAATTCAAGGTACGGCGCATCAGGATCTATTGCAGGATCCTGGTCTCCGGTTTTCTTGAGCAGTGGATCTGGATAAAATCGTGAGTACCCAGATATGAAGTTCATTTTGGTTTTTTTGCTCTGTTCAAGCTTGTTGACCAATTTGCGGTAGGTGGGCGGCCCCATGCCAAACTCATGCCAGAAAGGAGCAAAAGTAGCTTCCTCTACGGTGTACTTGGTGGGGTCGGCCAGCCTATTCGCACCGCTGAAATGATCTGTGTGGGGGTGAGTGATGATCAGGTGCTCTATGGTTTTATCCCAATCCAGTTTTTCCAGCAGATCGATGATCTTGTCGGGATTCTTCGCGTCAATGACCGCAATCCGGCCCTGGGGGGAGATGATGATCGTGGTATCTCCCTGGCCAACATTCAGCATATAAATGTGCAAATTTCCATCGGGATTTTTGATCATAGCAATATTTCCTTTATTTCTTCTGAGCCCTGGTGAAGATCTCTTCAGGGGAGTCGCCATCATCCATTTCTGGAAGCAGGGACTGCTTGGTTGGTGGAATATCAGTTGCGAATTCTTGAGTCACAAGATCAAACGAGATCTCTTGTAAAGTCTGATCAACCGCTGCTTGTTGGGTGAACTGTTGAAATCTCACCTCACGCAGTTCCTCATAGCTGTAGCCATCTTTCAGAATGTGTTCTTCCACCAATTTGCTGTCCCTTGATCTGAGGGAATCGTTTACAACCCCACCCATTTTCTCTAGCTCGGAAGCTTTGATATCACCAGAACCTCTGAATTCATCCCATTTAACCCCCAGCTCCATGGGGGTGAACAAGGCAATAAGGGCCCGGCGCAGCTGTTCGGGTTCTGCCGGAGGCCGGAATTGATAGGCAGCTTCAAATACATCATATTCGCCAACTGTACAATTTATATCGGCTCCGTCTGGGTAATCTTTCAGGACCTTTTTATCGATCTTGCGGTCTGAGACAAGCTCTTCAAGTATGGAAAATGGGATGTGATAAATTAGTCTGATATTTCCATAACTGCATTCGTAGTAGTAGGAGGGTTCTGCGGGCATTTCTACAGTCATATGGATCTCCTCTCTTAGATTCATCCCACGCAGGATGGGAGAGAATCAACAAGAATTCAATCGATTGTCATCAGTTCAATCATGTATATCATCTTTCTATCTTTGGGGGAAATCACCTTCCCAATATTCACCTCCCCTGCTCACAAGTATTCTGATCAGGCCAGGCAGCCTTAATCATCATCGGTTTCCAGTCTTCCCAGAATATTCTTGCTGACATCCATCACAAAGTTCCACAGTGGCCAGGGAGCCACGCCCAGTAAAAAAGCCACGGCGATCATCAGATTGGGATCAGACAGATCAATGACCAGTTTATTGCTGGCACCAGCTAGTTCCAGGTCTAATTTTGCCAGGGAGAGGATAAATACTGAGACCAGAACGAGAACGGGGGTGGTGATCAGCTGGGCGGTGTGCATCACTCGACCTTCAGTGAAAAATGTCTTCTGATACAGGTACCAACTCACAAACAAGAGCTTGTTGACCACGATACCTGCAAATCCCCACATCAGGATCTCGAGCATCTTCCAGGGATCCTTATCCCAGAAGAAGGCACTGCTGACGTTGGTAAGCCTGTCGGGTACAAACCAATGCAGCCCCAGGTAAACTGCCACCAAAATCACAAAATACATGATCAATCTGTTGAAGAATTTCTTCCCCAACTCCTGGTCATGGGTCCCCCGGAGCAGATCAAGGGTGAAGTCCAGTTTATGCTGAGCATTCTTGATATTGATGACCTGTTTTTTCGGCGGCAGATATTGCTCATGCAGGGCAACGATGGTCCATTCCCCTTTCGAGAGATTACCAAAGGTGAAGTCACCATCATCGTCTGCGTGGACTGTTTGGGATTCTTTTCCTTGCCGGAAGGCTTTGACCAGCCCGTACCTGATCCGTTCATTAGTCCCCCGCTTGTACAAGGTGCCAGATAACTTTGCCATGATTTCCTCCTCTGGACTTGATTAAAGCGAATATGTTCACAGGTTTTGATCAAAAAACCCAGAAATTAACAAAAACACCGCTAAAGGTATGATCAGCAGTGTTTTTTGAAGCAGCTTTGCCAAGGAATCGCATCCCGTTCTTATTCTTTTTACATTATACAAAACCAGGGTCTCCCAAAGGGTCTCCTTATTTCCCTGGATAAATTCCAGTCAATAACCACCACCTATATGCCCAGGTGATGGTTATTGGTCTGATATTCAGATTTAGCTAGTTCATCAAAGTTTTATTCTGGTCCTGTTGAAGCGATAACCAGGCGCAGAGGCACAGACCTCAATATAGTTGTCGAACATGGAGATCCTTGGGCTTCCCATTCTGATCTCACTGATCGGCAGACTCATCCTGGATGAGGTCAGTGTTGATCTTTTTATGAGTCTCTTCTGATGCCATACAGTAATGACGCACCCTGGCGGCGCTGGATCAACATATATATTCAATTTGCCAAAAGCGAGCTTGGCTCTCAACCTGAATACGGATGGGGCCTGGCTCCAGATCTCCAGGGTCGGATCACCGATCACATGATACATCTCATAGTGGCTTCTCACCCCGGCAGTGGTTCCGTGGGCAACCAACAAGTAGGCTTTGGCGTAATTGAGGATATCCCCGATCCTGCCGTTTTTGATCGCATAACTGGCAGTGGATCCCGGGAAGGTACTGATCACCCCCGGCCAGAGGGCATCAAATAGACATTTCATCAGGCTGTCGTTCCGCCAGGTGTTGGATAATTCGGTCGCTGCGATCAGAGAAGGCGCTCCCCCATCATGCATGAGGATCGCTTCTGCAAAACAGACCTGGGGGTTGATATCAAAACTTCCCGTCAGGCAGTTCACGCTGTAGAAAACTGTGGGATAGGCGCTGGTAATATTTTCCACATCTTGATCCGTAAACGGTGGATGAGACCAACCATCGTGGTCCCCGTGGTCTCGATGCCCGGCGATCATCTGGCCTTCCGCGGTTTCAGAGATGAGACGATCTGTAGCATCTTGATCACTGATGATCGAGTTTCGAACATCAGCAGGAACAGATGTGCCATCTTTGTATTTCTGCGGGTTGGCGTTATTTGAGACATAGACACGTTCAACATCAAAACCGAGCGATATCATATGGTCCCGGATACCTTCCATGGTTTTCATGTAGGCCCGGTTCGCCTGCCCATCCTGGGGATCATCATCCTGGAAAAAGGCCGCAAAGGTCATTCGGTTGTAATAGTGGGCATCACAGGGTGGATTCCGTTCATAACGAATGATCTGATCCACCACCTGATTGGCTTCATCCAGGGAGTTAACAGGGATGCGACCCCCGGATATCCAGGGGATCACACATTCGGAAGCGGTGCTGGGGTCTTTACTGGTGTAATAATAGAGATCTGTGGTATTACCCAGTTGTTCGGTAACGATTGCCTTGGTATCCCCGAACAGTAAGACATACCTTAATTTAGAAAGTAAATGGCTCCGTTTACCCCGGACATATTTTTTAATCTTCGCTACGCTGTTTCCGATATCATCTATGGATTCGATCTTGGTAGTGATCCCTTTTTGGATTTTCCAGCTGGCAAGTTTTTGAGCAGCCTTCTTCAGCTTCTCATCATAGATGATCAGGAATTCTTCCCCACTCAACTCGAAGACTTGCGGTTCCCGATATCTCCAGATCGAGATCCTTTCAGCAATCCTTCTGACTGGATTGAGGATGAGATTTCCAAAACCACCCAGATCGGTCTTGGGTTTAGGAATGGGCATCGCATCACTATCATCCAGTTCATCATCATCCAAAGCTTTGAGCTTGATCTTGACAGTGATATTCCCATATCCTTGCAGCTGTTTTTTAGCTGGATTGTACTGGAGCGGCCGAACATGGACCAGCAGCACCTTATAGTCATCCATCAAAAAGGGCCCACTGACTTCCACCAGATCCTCCGGATATAGTGTGTCGAGTGAATAGGACTCCGGGTCATATTCAAACTCAGATTCAACTTTTTCCGTATCCAGGATATTCTCCTGGGCCGGTGTGATCAGGTAATCCTCAAAGCGAATGGGTTTTTCTTTGTCGACATCAACTTTGTAATCACACCCCGGCGGAATTTGCACGAATCTTCCGAAGGACGGCAGCAAGGGTTTGCCGCTCTCCGATACGAATCCCGCCCCGGAGATGCCAACCTCGACAAAATCGACAGTCTCATTATCTATTTGGTGTTTGATATCCCCCACAGTAAAACCCGGGAAGACATAGTCAATCACGATCTCTTTTTTGCCTTCGTCAATATCGACGATTGGCGTCTCTGAATGCAGATCGAAATCAAAATCATCCGGTAAACCTGTTGGTTGAAGTGAAATAAACTTAGTCATTGATCCTCCTCATCAATCAAACAATACTCTAAATACTTACGTTTTATCCGTACCTGATCATAATTACCTCCCAGATAAGCAATCTTTAGGATTTAGCAAAACAATAAAGCACCTCTAAACAACCACATAATCGGCGCCAGAGACACAAAAACACTGCTATTAAAATCATTAGCAGTGTTCCAAGCGGCAGCTGTGTTGAGCGATTACTCTGAGTTATATTAGTAATAACTACGCTTGTGCAATAGACAAACGTTTACATGCATAAATTTCATCATAAACCTTAACGGTCTCCCTAACAGTCTCCTTATATAATATTTCAATGATTCTGTATTCTGAACTTTAATCAGAAATAAAGGAGTACATCAGAGCCTATGATAGGTTCTTCATAACCGAAAACCAGTATATTATTGTTGGGATTCATGTGAAGGGAAGATCTGTCAGGTGTTGGTATCTGATCTTATCTCAAGCACTCATAGCCTGGCGGAATAAAGCACAAATCCAATCCGGCTAGATTTCAGAACTAACGGATGAGCTTCGCAAAGCATCCGCCGTTGGCGAAGGACACCTGCTGCCTCGGGTGAGTTTCCGGTCTTCAGTCTTTGATCACAGCTATCCCATGATACGTCAGTAAAACCTTCAACGTTCAACCTACCAACCCTTCTTCCGGTCCTCTGTCCTCGGTCACCTGTCCTGAGCGGACTTCGAGCGCAGTCGAGGAGGGAGCCGAAGGGTCAATCCCCCGTTTTTTCAATGCGGCAGCGGTGACAAATGTAGTTGGAGCGGGCGTTTTAATTAAAGGTAAATGAATTATAAAATGTAACTACAAACTAGATATTTTGTACTTCCCTAGTAATCTGTCATTTTTCTTCATCTATCTTTGACATAGCAGTTGCTCGGCTAAAGGGAACATGAATTATTCTCAAAAACAGCGAGTTATCAATTATTTCTCGTTTATATTAATGAAAGTTATAAAACTATAATATTGATGTTAAATACTTTTCATATCGTAATGATTATTGGTTGTGTATCATAATCAATAAACCATTTATTATTGTTCAACATATCGTTAATATATTTATCCTCTAATTCTTTAGCATCCTTTCCTTCCAATCTTGTTAGTTTACCCGTTTTTTTTCCTAATCCATTTAGTGATTGTCCAATATTTAGACCTGCATCTAATGTAGCAATTGCGCGACAATGAAATTGTCCTTCTGAATCTTTCGGAACCACCAATATAACTATTTTTGGAATTTCTCCTTTACAGGTAATTTGCCAATTGTCAAGAATACTTTGTTTAACTTTTCCAGGGTCATCAACTTGAAAATAAATGTCTGTAGTTACAATTAATACCTTGCAATCATTTGGTATCCCTGATAAATATTCAATTTGGGATGGACCAAAATACGGATCCACAATCTTGAGATATTTTTGGGTATTTTCTTTTATCCAATCTTTCACCCATGCTTTCGCTTGAACTTCTTCACCTTCCTGGAATACATAAATTCGTCCTTCCATTCCGGGAAGATATTGATTCAATTCTTTTGATATACCCGCAATCTGTGATGGGGAAGTCCATTTAGATAAACCGTCAATAAATATAGTGGAATTGGAGTAATGATCCGAAAGCATTTGGATTTCAGATTTATTACCTTTCTCTAGTAAATAATGAGATACCCAATGAAGAATATCATAGTGAGTTTTTTCATCATAGTCAGGTGAAATCAAAGCCCAATCCATTAATACTTGTCTTGAAGGAATTACTGCATCATTCACTATTTGGGAATGGATGAGCTCCTTTATAGAATTTTGAACAATCATAGCCTGAATTTCTTGAATATCAGACTTACGGGTTATTTCATTTATTTTCTTTGGTGAGTTTGATATTTCTTTGGATGCCAACTTTATATCAATCGGATTATACAAAGCATCAGGATTTCGTTTATAAAAGCGTGATGCAATATCTTCTGCAAGATCTTCATCAAATTCATAAACTGTCTGTACGAGACGCTCCAATTTTTGATCTTTTGAATATCCTTCAAATTGCTCTAATAACTCTTCGTTCTTCTGAATAAAATATCTTGCTTGCTCTGAGTACCCCCACCTACCATATATTTCTAATAATAGTTGCATCCTGTCAGACCGATCAATTATTGATGGAATATCATTCAACTCTGAATCAGCTCTATGGAGATAATCTTTTGCCCCATCTTTATCATATTGTGAATAATATTTTGCAAGTGTGATATTAATGAAAACTCTATCCGCATTATTATTTATCTCTTGGGTTAATTTAAATAATGAGGACCACTTCTTCCTAATATCAACTTTACTATACCTGCCTTTCTTCTGTAATCGATTATAGATAAATGATCTTGTTGCATGGATTCTTCCGAGAGCAACAACCAGATATCCATCGTGTTTAATGTTATTGCCATCTGGAAGTTTTGATTCTGCTACCTCATCCAAAGAATTTAAGAGATCAAATGCTTGAGTAGCATCTATATCATTACTAATTATTGATTGTTCGATACATTTAGTAATAGCAATAATCCCGGAATATACAATTTCATCAGTTCCTATTCTTTTTAAGGCAAATAAGGTTAAATCACTTATTATTGGGAATGTAGATACGTTTTTAATTTTTTCTACTTCGATATCCAACAAAATGTTACCTAATGTAATCTGCCATACTAGCGCGAGGTACCATGCAATATCCTGGTAACTTGATGACACATTCACAATATACTTTTCTGCCGTTTCCTTATGGTATTTGAGAAGAACGGGATGAGTATAATAATGAATTCTCCAATACTGTGGAGATTTATAAATCTTGTTAAGTTCAGGGAGAATTTTGCCGTTTACAATTTTTTCTGCAATGGGATGATTTCCCAAAGTATATGCACGTGCTGCTAATTGCGAATATAACTGACAACGAACATAGGTCGAAGGAAGATGTGAGATAAAGGAAAAGATATCTTTCAGTTGTTTTTGTGATTTACCTAAACTTGACTGACTTAATAATGATATAGATAGTTCTATCGATTTCTTGTAAGTTATACCTAATCTACCAACTGCTAGAGAAGAACCTGGTTGGATTAGTAGGTTCTGGACTTCCTTATATAAATCTTTTGCTAGATCACGATCTACTGGTGAAAATACCTCCACTAATTCAAATCCAAGGAATATTTTTGTCCTTAGGTCTTTTACTTCCTTCCAATATCTATAGACTTCAGCAACAAGGCGATCATGTTTAATGAACTCATCATATGTCCAAATTCCAGCTAAAATACCAATGCATTTTGCCTTCCAGTGTGGTCCATCTATCTTCCTTAAGATATTTAACATTATCTTTTGATTCTCAGAAATTAATTCAATATCCTGTTCATATAGCTCACGTAATAATTCCCGTAACAGATTAAATTGCTGGACCTCTTCTAGACTATTAATAGTCTCAATAATTTTTTCTGATATCTTAATATCTGGATTTTCACATATTCCATGAATAATTACATTTGTCGTAGCTTGATAACGACGACTTGTTGTATTGATGTCATTAATAATCTCGAGTGCTTCTTCAACACTTATAGATGAAATAATGAATAGAGACCTCTCAAGTATCTCCCACTGGTTCGCAGAATCCTCTAGGAGTACATACAGAATTCTGAAGAAATTTCTCTTTACTTCTTCTTCAAATGAATCATGTATAGCTATTGATGTTTTCCAAACTTGAGCATAACAATTAATCAATACATCTTTATCAGATATATTGATATTAATATCTTCGTAAATTTTTAATAACCTCTCAATCGCATCTTCATTACTAACTATGAATAATGCTTCAGTTAATAGAAGCTGAATACTATACCAATCCTCAATAGGAGCTTTTATAGAATTTTGGAGTAAAGTGTCAATACGACTTGAAAGACCACGGATTCTTACTGGTTCAACAAACTTTATTAAATCACTCAGCTCTAGGACACTTCTTAACGATACATTAAAGTCACTATCTGAGACGACAATATCTATCCAATAATTTATTGCATCATATAAATAATCATTGGTTGGGTTCTGTAAACACCATCGCCTAAGTATATATTCCTTTGCTCGCGTCTTTTCGATTTTCTCCAATTCGAATATTAGTTCTGTAAAAGATAAATTCTTGATCCAATGTGAGGATAGCTGCTTACCTTTACCAAACTTAGAACTAATATCTATTTTCTCTCTATTGGGTATATCATCACTATCTCCGAGGATACCCCTTTTACTTATTGCTAAATCCAATAAATTCTTTTTATCATCTTCGCTACTTTTCCTTTCTAATATCTCTATTGCCTTATCAGGTAATATTTCAAAAATATCGATTGCCAATTCTTGAACTACTTCCTTATCTAATTCCTCTAATCTAATCGTGTCAATTAGTACTCTGATCTCATCTATTTGTTCAGCGGCAACGAAAACTTGATTAGTATTCATTTCTGAATATACTTTTCCTAACAATCGTGTTCTAGCAAGCGCGTCAGGTATTAGATATATCTTTTGAAGTGCTTCATCGAATTCCTGAATAGAGATTAAAGCTTTTATCTCTCTAGATTCTACGGAATGCTGATGGAGAGATTTCAATATATTGATGAATCTACTCCATCTAATTACCTCACTAATTTCATTGTTTCTAACAGATAATTCGTATGCTGTATGGATTCTGTTTGACAATCCGATTAGGTTATTTGACTCACTAAGTTTTTCTAGTACAACATTCGTATCCAATAACTCAACAATTCGTTTATAATCACTGTTTTCATTGATTAAGATATCGATAAAACCTTCATAAGAACCATTAGTGGACATCAATATCTCTATAAGCCTATCAATTAATTCTGATTTTCTATCTCCAATTCTTGAGCATACGATTTCCCGTGCAAGTTCAGATGTAATAAAGAGTGAATCACTATCATTAATCCTTGTAACGAATCCTAGCCCAGTGAAATCATCTGGGGAAATACTTACTTGATTATTAATTACTTCTTGAAGGATGGGATTTGGGACAGGAAAAGGAGATACTGCAAGATAGTCCAATATGATTTGAAAGTCATCAGGACTATTACTGTAAAAATGATCAATTTGTCTTTGAACTAATTGTTCTAGGTTCGATGGAATTTCCTTTAATTTTATCCAGTCATATCCATCTGTCTTAATCGCCTCGTAGATATACTTTAAGTACTCTGGCAAACCACCAGCGATTGAATGTATTTCTGAAATCTCATCAGTGTTCAGTGATAAATCATCAAGGTAGAATTTAGTATCATTTTCGTTAAATACTAAATTTGTTGAAATATTATCGTGAATTGTCGCGCCTGATAGTACACAATCTGGTAATAAATCAATGGTGGCAGGTTGAGCACTCAATAAGATATATGGACCTAGATTATATGTAAGAGGGATTGAATTTAATATTTCTAAATTATCGTTTATACAATGATCTATGCCATCAATAACAATATAGATAGGAAATCCAATTCTTTGACAGTATTTGCTAATTTCGACAGACATATGAGGAAATACGTTCCTCAGCTCTTCAATAGAATATACGGAATCAAGTGCTGGTATATCTAAAATAGAAGCAAATTGATTGATAAGTACATGCAAGAATGATCGAATATCTTGAGATAATGGATTTGAATCTATGAAATAACTAACCGCTCTTTTGGGGTAATACCTACAAAATTGCCCCAAGAAATTAGTTTTACCAGTCCCTTTTTTACTAACGATTATTTGTTTGTGACATGTTGGATTAAAATTTTCAGACAAAAACCGGATTAAACTATCCCTAGGAATTTCATTCTGATACTTAGGAGGAAAATTCGGAACATTATCAGGCAAGTAATTTGAATTGTTTTCCATTTGAAATCACCATATTCAGTTATTCTGACTTTATTATTTTCATTATCCTAGAATAGATTCATAACTAGATTTCAGTGTAACATATCCCGCACGGAGGAGCGCTGTGTTCTAGGGAGCGCTCGATAACTAAGCGTGGTTGAGGAAGGGGGAGGACCGAAGACCGGGTTCTGTTTTATAACGTGTGCCGTCCTCGGTCCCCCGTCCTTCCCAGGCGGTCAGGTGGAGCGGGGGTTAGGCAGAATTGTTACTTCCACCATTCTTTGTTGTATGATTTATCAGTCCGAAATAGTTGAACATGTCCACAAGCGTTACAAATTAGAACACGCCAATTTTCTATATCTGTGATGTGAATGCCAGAATAAAAGGACGACACAGGTGCATCAATATAATATCCCTGACCGCAGTAGGTGCATGGTTGTCGAAGTCCATCGGCAATCGGATTATATTCTTTGTGAACAAGTCTTGAAGCTTGGCGAATTAATATACCAATATTTTCTGCACCACGTCGTTTCTCTGGATCTGCATTTATCATTAAATCCAAGATACGATTTATATGTTCCATGTAAATGTTATCCCAACCAAGTAATGTATTATCATTATGGCTCTTGAGATCATACTCGACTTCTCGATGTTTTTCTCTGGGTAACATCGTTCCATTGGACAACAACCAATATAGGACTTTTCCTAAAGAATATATATCGCAATTGGAAGTAATGTTATCTGCCCTTCCGCCCTCTAATTCGGGAGCCATGAATATTCTTGGACCGACAGCTTCTTCTGTAAGGGTGAGGCGTTTGCCATTTTTTTCTACATAACATATACCAAAATCGCCGATAACAGCAGGACCATCTACATTGCGTAAATATATATTTGAGGGTTTTATATCACGGTGGATAACTCCCTGGGAGTGGGCGTAACGAATCCCTTCACAAATCTGCATGAACAGTTCAAGGGCGATAACTGGGGATTTTCTCCAGTAAGGGTCAGCTTTTTCAAGACTACCCCCAGAGCAATTTTCAGTTACCAAGTATGGTTTAGGAGCATCAATATCATAATCTATAAGCCGAACAATATTTGGGTGGTCAAGATTGCTTACAGCATCAATCTCTCGTGCAAATCGCTCGAGTCTTTTAAGATTTTTAAGGCGTTTCAGTACATATTGTGTGGAACTATCTACTTTAATATCTTTTACAATAAACGTATGAGCTTGTCCGCCCTCTCCAAGGTTACTCACAATTTCCCATCTTTGACCGAAAATAGTTGCCATCTCTGTGTCCTTTATAAAGGTCATTAGAAATCTGCCTAACGGTTAAGTATTGATGTGGCGTTGCGCCGCCACATAATCAAGGTTGAACAAAGCCGAGAAAGGTTTCTGTTTGGAGTTTGCTTGAGGGTCTCTCAGCTGCTCAATACCTGTAGTGTA
>SDBT01010794.1_pt1 | contig 14725 bp, 19 predicted proteins | sample 2277101 | NCBI WGS metagenome assembly SDBT01 (sample SAMN10404973, study PRJNA504765) | marine sediment metagenome | isolation source: marine sediment core GS10_PC15, 103 cmbsf | place: Arctic Ocean: Southern Knipovich Ridge | collected 2010
TCTCTTCGACCTGATTTGGCGAAATAACATGCCCATTGTACTTTATCACACATTCATGACACCATGTTGCGTCTCGCCCATGACTCACTAGGTTTCATCGTCTCTCTATTACCACACTCCGTTCTTTATCCTCTCTCTCACACCCACACGACATTCACACCCATCATTCTTCGTTCAGCCGTCTTTACAACAGTGCCACAAACTCTCTCAATAACACATCTGCACCACTTAACACACAACCTCAACATACAAACGCGTCAAACACTCTTTCAATGGGCTGTTCAAGACGGGCATCTCCAAGTGGTGAACCGCCTCCTTCTTGACACACGCGTCGATCCTGCTGCAGTCGAGAACGATGCGATCTGTTTAGCTGCTCGTAACGGGCATCTTCAAGTGGTGGATCGCCTCCTTCAAGACAACCGCGTCGATCCTGCTGCATGGGACAACTACGCGATCCGTTACGCTGCTGAGAACGGGCATGTGGCCGTAGTGAACCGCCTTCTTCTTGACACACGCGTCGATCCTGCTGATTACGACAACTGGGCGATCCGTTTGGCTGCTCAGAACGGGCATCTCCAAGTGGTGAACCGCCTTCTTCAAGATGAGCGCGTTGATCCTGCTGCTGACGACAACTACGCGATCGGTGTAGCTGCTAAGAACGGGCATCTCCAAGTGGTGAACCGCCTCCTTCTTGACAACCGCGTCGATCCTGCTGCAGACGACAACTGGGCTATCCGTTTCGCTGCTAATTACGGGCATCTCCAAGTGGTGAACCGCCTCCTTCTTGACAACCGCGTCAATCCTGATGCACGCGACAACTGGGTGATCCGTTACGCTGCTGAGAACGGGCATTTCCAAGTGGTGAACCGCCTCCTTCAAGACACACGCGTCAACCCTGCTGCATTAGACAACTACGCGATCCGTTTGGCTGCTCTATACGGGCATCTCCAAGTGGTGAACCGCCTCCTTCTTGACAACCGCATCCCTGAGCACATTAAAAAACAATACCGCAATACGGCATAATCCTTTACACTTTTTCAACTACTACACTGAAACTGGTCATACCGTAGTGAACCCATGTACTCTCTTATCGACAACACTACCACATGCCACAGAAGCAGGTCAAAAGCACCCACCGTAGTGAGCCCTCCTCCCTTATCGACAACTACACAGAAGCAGGTCAATAGCACCCACGGTATTGATCACATGTCCTCCCTCATCGACAACACGACCACAGTGCACAGAAACTGGTCTACAACACCATCTGTACTGAACCTGTCAACAACTACACTGAACGCATAGCAAACCACCGTCACCCGTGCTCACTCGTCCTTCACATCATCCCTATAACGCTTCTTCACCGCCTCGGGAATACGCTCATCCGCAAGCAGACACTTGACCACAGCCACATTCCCGCACCAGTAAGCGGAATGGAGCGCCTCATTGTCTTCGGCAGTGGGATCGACACGCTCATCTTGCAACAGACACTTGACCATAGCCACATGCCCGCCACGGGCAGCTGAACGGAGCGCCCCATTGTTTCTGGCGGTGGGGTCGACACGCTCATCTTGCAACAGACACTTGACCACAGCCACCTGCCCGTCCCAGGCAGCATAACGGAGCGCCCCATTGACTTCGGCAGTGGGATCGACGCGCTCATCCGCAAGCAAACACTTGACCACAGCCACATGCCCTTTGCGGGCAGCTGAACGGAGCGCATCATTGTCTGCGGCAGCGGGATCGACGCGCTCATCCGCAAGCAAACACGTGACCACAGCCACATGCCCATGATGGGCAGCGTAACGGATAGCATCATTGTCTACGGCAGCGGGATCGACGCGCCCATCCGCAAGCAGACACTTGACCACAGCCACATGCCCACGCCAGGAAGCGATACGGATCGCCCAAGTGTCGTTGACACTGGGATCGACGCGCTCATCTTGCAGCAGACACTTAACCAACTCGATATGACCCTGACACACGGCCCAATCAAAAAGCGCCTGACGTGTTACACGCTTCGGATTGCGTATGAGCGCATCACTGTGCTGCTCTAAAAGCTCATCAGGCAACAAAGTCACAATAGAGAACGACTCCAAAATCAGTGTCGTAAAACTGCGATGCACGAGCGACAACGCATAAAGCACGCGTGGTGGCACCAACCCAACACAAAAACGAAGTGTATCGCGACGCAGACTCAACATACGAACAACTCATCAACGGCGTGCGCAACAGACGATTTCGTCGCATTCAGTCACCCACTACATATAATGAACGTCCATTTAGCCTTTACAATATGTCTATAACGCTTCTTCACCGCCTCCGGAATACGCTCATCATGCAACAGACAACGCATCACAGCCACATGCCCGCCACGGGCAGCATAACGGAGCGCCTCATTGTCAAAACGCGCTCATCTGCAAGCAGACACTTGACCACAGCCACATGCCCGTTCTTGGCAGCCTCACGGAGCGCCCAATTGTCTCCGGCAGCGGGATCGACGCGCTCATCTGCAAGCAGACACTTGACCACAGCCACATGCCCGTACCAGGCAGCCTCACGGAGCGCCCCATTGACTTCGGCAGTGGGATCGACGCGCTCATCTGCAAGCAGACACTTGACCAACTCGATACGACCCTGACGCACAGCCCACTTGAACAGGGCCTGGCGCGTAGTCAGTTGTGTATTATACTTGACCAATTCAACTACCGACAACGACATATCGTGCGGCAACGACGTGTACGGACAATAGCGTAACGACAGGTTCGCTAAGCGTCCATGCGAACACAAGACACCACGCAACGTTGTGCTCGGCACAAACTGGAGCACAGTGCCCAACGCAGCCCCACTTGGATACCCCGACATGGCCGACACCAACACAACTGAAACCTCGACAAACACTCTTCGGTGAATGCTAACAACTACACTACCAACAAGTCTAAACTACCAACCGCAATGAGCACCTGCCGTCGTTAAAATAATACACAGGGACAGGTCTACCATACCACCCTCAACGCGTTCGACGAAATTGAGTGCGCAAACAACAACAAACAGTCATGACGACGCACGCCTGCACACATACTACGGGCATCGCGACCTGCGACTGGTGTCAGGTCACCGTCACCTGTTCCCAGTGTTGGCGAGTGTTCGGCGTGTCGCATCGCCTCGAGTATGTGAAAGACGAATCATTGGCGCATGCTTGCGATACGTGCTACCGGACCGTTGTGAACAGGACGGCGTACGCACGCGTCGAAAGCTACGCCAACAACAAAGAAGACATTGTGTGCAACCATCCCAACGTCATCAAGTGTCGATCCTGCTCTACCGTCACCTACTGCTATGTGTGCCGGCGTGCCTTTGTCGAACGATACCATCAAACAGAAGAACGCGATTACGCTTGTGACGATTGCGCAACAACGCACAACACGCCCATTCGCTTCTCGTTTACCAAGGATTCCCTGTAGTACACATGCCTTATCCGTTTCTCCGAAGTCACTGCGTTCATCTCGCCTTTACGTTCATCTTCACTGGCAATGTAGCACACGATGGCACACTTACCCTGGATGGAAAAATACCGACCACGGCGCTTGTCCAACTTGGTGTATCAGGTAAAAGTACGCGACATGTTAACGGCCTACATCCACAAACCCCACTTGCCCCATCTTCTTCTCTACGGCCCGCCCGGCACAGGCAAAACAACCTCGATCCTTGCGTTCGCCAATGAGGTTTTTGGCCCACAGTATCGCCAAGAGCGCGTCTACGAACTCAATGCCAGCCACGAGCGCGACATTCACACGATCCGCGAAAAAGTCAAAGCCTTCGCCAACGTCTTTGTCTCCGCACACCCGAGCGACACATACCCTTGTCCGGCCTACAAGATCATCGTGCTGGACGAAGCCGACGCCATGACAGCGGAAGCACAGCGCGCACTACGCCGCATCATGGAGACAACAACGCAACAGACACGCTTCTGTCTCATTTGCAATTACGCGAGCAAGATTATCGACCCGATCGTCTCCCGCTGTACACCCATGCGATTCAAACCGATCCCACCGAGCGTGATGGCAGAACGCTTAACGGCGATCTGTCACCGCGAACAACTCACCTTACAGCGTGAGGCGATGCGCACCCTCCTCACGTTTAGCGGTGGCGACTTTCGTGTTGCGTTAAACATGTTGCAAAGTATACGGAGTCTGTTTCGCACGGACCCGAACAGCCGCAAAGAGGTAGACAAAGATCCTATCGTCTTCTTTCGAGAGGTATTTGGTTTGGCGACACCCGAACACATCGCAGCCTTTGGCGAGGCGTGTTTGGACAGCACGCGCGCATTGAAAGCCCGTCGCGATGCCGTAGACACACTGATTGCAGAAGGTTACGACGCCAGTATCGTCTTTCGGCAACTCCAAGCCTACTTTATCAAACACGTGAATGAAGAAAAACTCGAAAAGGTGCTCAACAACCTTGCCGATGCCGAGTATCGCTGTCTACACGGCGCGGACGTGCGCATACAATGCTTGCACCTCGTGATGAATCTATAAGCACGGTCTATTCACAGTAAAAAAAACAGTCGCAAGTTATAATCTGTCCATGTACGTTTTCAAAAACGATACCCTCACCTATCTGCTTCAGTTTTTGCCCAAAGCTGCATTGGCATCCGTAGCGTTAGTGGCACGCGGATTGAAAAAACACATCTTGCATACAGCACAGCTTGGTCCGTTTCCGGAGGACATGCCCATGTGCGACAATGATTTGACCCAACTGTGCACCAATATACATCCACGCACACGCCAATATCTCTTTCGATATGTCTGTGTGCGAGGGTATCACGACACATGGTGCCAAATGTTGGAAGATCCGTGTGTCGACGTGACGGACGCCAATAATATGGCCGTTGCACTTGCAGCCGTGTATGGGTACGACGACATTGTGGCACGGCTCATGTCTCGGCCAGGCGTCGAACCGAGTGCAAATCATCAACTGGCGCTGCGGTGGGCCTCAAAAAAAGGCCATCTTGCCGTAACGAATCGCCTTTTGCTTGACAATCGTGTCGATTTAACTGTGCTTGGTCAAGAGCCACTCAAATTGGCCGTTGAACATGGACATCTGGAAGTGGTGCGCCGCCTGTTACGCGACGAACGGACCAATCCGCGTATTTACTTTAATCACGGTTTTTCTAATCCAAAATGTGAACATGAAGAGGTGATGGTGCTTCTTTTCAACACTAAGCGTGTGCGCGCGGCACGGTTTCAACCGTATCAGAAAAACAATCTTCTAAACACCATACTCGTTTACGGTTGGGATCGGCTTTTGCGTCTCGTGTTTGATCGATTTCCACGCCTCGTCATTCACTTGGGACACGTAGAAGATGCACTCAGTTTTTGGAATTTTCGTACGTTCACCGCGTCACACACCCGTCTCTTTCGCTTGGCCAAAACGCGTGCGCGTATCACGACGGAAGCACAACAATACGTGCTCGATAAAGCAACGAAACATGGACAAAGCGAATTGGTACGACTCTTTATCAAGGATACGACCTTGTTAACACCACGTGTGCTTTACGAGGCCATTCGAGGATACCACACGGATTTGGTTGAGTTGTTACTTTCCAATCGCAAATCCTTGAAGCGTGTCAATACGTCCCGTGTCTGGAAACTCTACAAAGATCATAGTATGGAGAAAGACACAGACGCTGCGTTACTGCGTGTATTATTACGCTTCTTTAACCCGAACAACAGTAACGTATTGCTGGCGTCAGCGTGTATTCAGGGATGTGATGCCGTGTTGCGGCTGCTTCTCAAAGATACTCGCATCAACCCATTGGAAGGGAATAATTTAGCATTACGGTGGGCGTTCTCATATGACCGACCGACGTTTGCTCGCCTCTTGTTGCAACACCCAAAAGTGAAACTACACATGGTGTGTGATAGAGATATTAAGCAGGCTATCGAACACGGCTCCATGAATCTGGTGGCGGAAATGTTGGAGCAGCGCCGGAAAAAATTCACACCCCACGCATTGAGACCGTTCGAAAGAAATTCATCAAACGTATTACGTCCTTTTACGACACGCTAGTTGGCTATGTAGTTTGTGTATACAGACGATACGTCGTGTATTCGTTAATGTTGAAACCTAATGTACACATGACATTCACCTTCTTTGCACCGATTGTAGTGTATGTCATGATTCTTTGGACTGTCTGTTATCGCATATTCACCAATAAAATCTTGTGCCACGTAGTCCGGACGGTGTGTTGCAACAACCTCACCGGCACGATAACCCACCGTGCTGATGCAACGTATAAGGTTGCGAAGCGTAAAGCCTTTAGCACTCTTTGCAGTACACACGTCGACAAACGAATGTTCAAAGAGGGGAACATGCACGTGAATACGGCGATGTGGAATCACAATGCGAGATGGTGTGTGCAAGGTACTCACTTCTGCGGCCATGCGTTTGTCCCATTGACCCAAGTTGATCATGCCAAACTTGGGATCGTCTTTGAAACGGAAACATATGGGCTTGGCGCCTTTAGGTGTCTTGTGTCGTACTGTGAGCATGGCTACTAGTCTGCCGTCATAAAAAAAAACAACCACACTCACATGTTACACGTTCGTCTTGTCCTTGCGCATTGCCAAAGCCTCGAGCATGTCCTCACGCTTCAGGGGCGAGTCTTTGCGCTCTTCGTGCGTTGTGAGCATAGTGTGGAGCTTGTCACGAAATTCGTTCACGACCTCAAGAAATCCCGAAAACGCTTGACGTTGTTTGGGCGCGTCGGTATGGAGCATGAGGTCGTTGCGCACCATGAACGGGTGTGTTTTGTAGTTTTGAGCGGTGATCGGTTTTGACAGGGCCAACGTGCCGATGAGCTTGGCGATGGGGCGTACATTGTCGGCTATCTCGAGCCACTGGAAGAACAACATGCGCACGAGGCGTTTCGCGTATTTCTTGTCCTCCCACGGATACGCAACCTCTTTGAAGAGCATCGAGTAGAGATCGGCACGCAGTGTACTACCGTCAAACATATCCATGTAGCGCATGCCAAACGGCTTGAGCGAGATGAATTTCTTTTTGAATTTGAGTTTAATGTCGTCACTGTACGACGTGGCAAAGTCGATAATCTCACCACGCACGTTGATCGGGATCAACAGGTTTTGGGTGTCGCGAAACAGGAGCACGCTGTTCAACATGATGCGCCCGAGCATAAAATCCTTCAAGAGATCACCACCCTCAGGCGCTTTTTCAACAAAACGTAGTTGACGATGCACCGTGATAAAGAGGTTCGAACCAGGTGGTTTGGTGAGCGCAAAGAAGCGGCGTGTCAGCGGGTCCTTGTCGTCCAGCTCGGTGTAGAGGTCGACACGACTGGCGCCCTGTCCGTTGAGGAGTTTTTCCGCTTGGCGTTGGTTCTTCTCCGGCATGGTACCAGATGCCACACTCGCTTCCAAATCCTGCCAAAACGTTGTGGCGTCAACACCGTATACTACATTGCCGATGACAATGCCTTCCAGCTTCGCTTTTTTGTACAACGCCTCTTCTTCCGTGTCCAACAAGTCCGGCTGTGCGGCGCGTAATTCGTTCAGTAGCTCGTCGAGTGAATGACGCGTGAACGGCGACTTGGCACCGTGACCACAGAAGGTGAGGTGTCGAAACGCTTTATTGTCCTTGAACATGAGGTTGCGATAGGTATTCAACGTGTTGTACGTGAGGATTTGAAGTGCTTTACGTCCTTCGGCGTCATCAGGATCTATGTAGAGCATCTCCTGACGATCGTCGCGATTCACCAAGACAAACTCCACATCCAGATCGCCCTTCTTGAAGAACTCCATGTAGTCGCGTTCCATCTCTTTGAAAAAGTACAAGGGCATGACATGTTGGTAGAGGAGCTGATAGAGACGCAAGAGGTTGCCGCCCTTCAGCACGACACGCAATTCCATGCGATAGCGTTTGCGTGGTCCCAAAGACCCGTCGGCTTGTTTGGCACGTGCGGCGATCGTGCGTGTTTTCAAGAGCTGGTTCGTTTCGGCGGCCGCCTTGTCCAACGCCTCGAGCATGGTGTGGAGATGCGTATTGCGATTGACGTAATCGGTCATCACTCCGAACAGGGGCTCTAGAAACTTGCGCTTGGTGGCAGTCTGTTTGGTTTTCACCTTGAGTGGCTTTTGATCCGCACGCGTATCAAACAGCCGACTCAATGTGCGCCAGCGCGCATTCATATCGCTGGGATAGCGATTCACATAGGTTGGACAAAAATCAGAGTCCTTGCTTTTGTGATCGTCAGGTTTGGTATCGTCCATAGAGATGAATTGGCCCATGAGTTCGACGAGCTCGCGTACTGTCACGTATAAATTTTAAACACATTATTTATTACGATCATCACGGACGCCATGTATCATTACGTACCTTCTGGTCGCGGTGTGCCGCCTCGCCCACCTCGCAAGCCACCGGTACAAACGGCCACCACACTCAAGGAGCCGTCGACGAACGCGAGCACGTTACCCATGCTAGGTGGCTACCACTACGCCTATCAACAGCAACAACCCGACAGCCACAAATACGGCAACGAGCCGGAAATTGACGAAGCCAGTGAATCGTACATTGGTGATATTAACCGTTTCGAAGCGATGCTCACGCCAGATGGCGACAATACACAAGAACGCCGCGTCGAAGACGAAGCGAACGCGTCCTACATGCACGAACTCAACTCGCGCATGGACAAGGCGTTGGGTGAGCACACGGTGGCACAAGTGGTGCAAGAGGACGCGCGACAGCAACAGTTTTTCAACGCGATCGCGACGACGTCACAGCCACGTCTTCAACAGCCTTAGCGCGTATGCCCAGAATAAACCAGTGTGGGCGCTGTTTTGGCAAAAGCTTTTGATAGTCTTCACTATGGTTGCCATATTCCGTCTCGGCACGGGAGCGCGTCGCATAGTCGTATTCTCGGGAACGAATCGTTGACGCAAACGCATACCACGGCAACTCGACAAACGGCGGTTCGCCACGCAAATGTCGGCGCACGGTTTCGTACTCCTGCTTGTCCAATCGCGCTTTCCACGTGCCCGTCTTCCACGCATGCTCAAAGCGGCGTATCAGATGCATGAGCGACAGTTTGATGGTCTTGTCCGGTACGGGTTCGTACTGCGCACGAAGCCACAGATCAAAGTACTTGCGTAGTATCGCGAGCCACGCGTGGTCGGGGTTGGCGTTGGGCATGGGACATTGCACCAGATTGGGATCAGGGGCGTACGTGCGTGTGGGATCCGTGCTCGCAAAGAGGGTCTTGCGCCGTTTCGGTGCCGACGTGGTGACACCAGCCGCACCGTCGTCGAACTTGCGTTTTTTGGTCTTGTTCGCCAAGCGCTGCTCGTTGATATATTTGTTCACCTCAAAGTTCGGGTCGTCGCCATAGCGCGCAACGTACACGTGCGGTGCCTCCGCGATGCCATTGTTCTGTCGCTTGCAAATGTACTGCATGCGGCCTTCTTCGATGCGGCGTAGCTCGTGTGCGAGAACACTACGCCGTTTGCACCCTTGTGTCCAACTACCACCCACGTAGCGCAGCATGTGCTTCAACTCGTTGGCCGTGAACTGCGGTGGGTGTTGATCGTCAAGAAGGTAATCGAGAAATTCAGCGCGCCACTGATTCACGTGTAGTTGCTTGCCGTTGGGCCACGGATTGCGCAGTCGTAGTTGTTCCACTTGATACTTGGCTTTGTCTTGTGCTGCCTCCGCCTCCTCCTCGCCTTCCTTTTCTTCTTCTTTGTGGCCGCCCATCACTATAGACCATAGCGCCTCGATCTTGTTATCGGTAGGCTGGTGTAGCACGTCGTGACAGGCACACACCATCTTCTCGCTCAGCGTCTTTTGGCGTAGGACGAGCGCCAACAAGGCGGACCACGGTGAGCCGAGCCTGAGGCACGCCGCTTTACGCGCGTGACGCACTACCGTCGCAAAGCGCGTCGCTTCCTCCTTGTACGCGAACATGAACGCACGCCAGAAGAGCTCCTTCAACAGGTGCCAATCATGTCGCTTCGCCCGTGCCACCATGGTTTTGAGTTCACCGAGATAGACTTGCTGAATGGCCTCGCGCATCACTTCTTCCGGGTAGTACGCGTCGTCCTCGTCGACGTACGCGCGCAGTTCTTTTTTGAGTGCTTCCGTCTCCGCGGTATCACTGGGCGCTGTTTTGAAAAGGGCGGACGCATAGACCACGGTGCTCGTCTCTTGAATTTCGAGCGGTTTTTGCGCGTTGTTGAGCATGCGAAACACGGTCAAGTAGAGAAGCACGGCGTCGGGCGACACGCGTATGTTCGTGTCCTCCACCAACAAGATGAGGCGCTCTTCGACTTCGGTCTCCGCCATGACGGTTCGCGCGTACTGGTGTAGTAGGTCGAGAAAGGCAGACGAAGCGGACGGCGTGGCGGTGAGCACGAGCGCGCGACGAAAGTGATCCAAGCCCATGCGCTTGGCGATGCGCTGTTCGACCGCGAAGCGAGTGCCGCGCACGTCCAAACCCATGAGGAAGGCACGATCCTTCACGAAATAGATATTCGTGCCTGGCGGTTTGAGGAGTTGCCGCCGGTGTAATGCTGTATACCGCTCTTCGGCGTGGATCTCCGTTTTTACCGCTGTCGTCGTTGTCGCCGCTTTGGTACGGCGGCGCTTCCGCACGGGTGGCTTTACTGGTGGGACCAACGCACGGGGCCGTCGCGCTCGTAGACGTCGCGCAGAGCCATTCTCGGAGAATATAAACGTCGATGTTGCATTGAGTTCTTCCTCAGCCCGCTCTTGTTTCAGCAGCGCGCGCACCTCCTCCCATTCTTTTTTGCAATGTGTCATAATGTGAGTGTGCGCCGGTGCGTCCAGCGATGCAAATAAAAAGCACCACCCAGCAATAAGGGTCTGAGATTAGGCGAAACAAGACAACGAACATGAATCTCGATAAGGCACCCCTGGTCTCGACGGCGAATGTCAGCGAAGACGTACTACGCACCTTACCCGACTACGTGTCCAAACAGACGTACGCACGCCTTCTAGACGCGTCAGTGAACGTGAAGGCCTGTGTTCGTGAGGCACTACGCCAAAACGATAATGGGATGTCACTCGCACGCCTCTTGATCGTGGCGGACCTGTTTCGCAATGGCGGACGCATCGACCTGCACGAACCGTTGGTCAAGTTCTACCTCACCAAAGTCCTCGTCAAACCGAACGACAAGGAAAACAACCAAGTTGTGGATGCACCCGCCTACACGTTCGTACGCGAAGAGGTGAAAGCGCTCACACAGGACGCCTACAAAACGTATTGCGACGTGCTCGAAGCCGACGGCGCCATCGATAGCAGTTGCGCGTACACACTCCGTGTCAAAGAGCAAGACGCAGCGTCGCCGCAACTCCGCATTGAACGTGTCGGGTTTTTGCCCACAGCTATTCGCGTGCCGAACAGCGAGAGCCGCGCAATCGTCTACACGTACACATTGGTTGACGGCGAGCGTGTTGACGAAAAACACGTTCAAGACGGCGGCTTTGGCAATCACTGGGAACGTGGCCATCGCGAACTCAAAGATCAGCTATACAGCTATCGGCACGTTGGCTATCTGGCCGACCATTACGACTGGCTGCTCACCTTTCTCGAACATTTGGCCGACTTTAGCGTGGAGGTGTTCGACACCATCGATCGCGACATTGACGACCAGCGTATCAAAGATAAGGCCGCGTTCGAAGAGGGCATCAAACAAAAACTAGCGTCGCTCGTCTTTACAGATGTGTTGGGGGAAGAGGACGACTAAACGAAAGCGAACGTGTCTAGTACGCAAGCGAATTTATTTGGATTACAACATGTGTTTGTTCATGTATATTTCGGAAACGAGAAACGAACGGTCGCCTTATGCCGCTCCGCACAGCCGTCGCACACGTGATCGCGCTCTTCCGTTTGGTGGTAGCGGGCAACGAATAGTCGCCGACACACGTAACAATACACCGTTTTACTACAGTGCCGACAGGTGATGACGCTGGGATGGTCGCACGGAATGTCTTCTTTGTTGTTGGCGTAGCTTTCGATGCGGGTGTAGGCGCTCTTGTCGATACGCGTCTGGTAACAGGTGTGGCACGCGATCGCCAAGCTCTGGTCCTTTACATATTCGAGCCGATGCCAAACGCCAAACGACGCAAGGCGACAGCGCCAACAGTTGACGGCTTTGCGACACCAGTCGCAATACCTGACGCTTGTCGTGTGATTGCATGTGTTCGTCGTCATGACTGCGCTCAACTGAAATGCATCGGAAACAGAGCGTCCTCAATGCGGTGTAGAGTAGTACAAAATGTAGTAGAAGGCTCGAGATACTTCGAGGGGTCTCGGTTGAGCACTCTTCTAGTCACGCCTGTTCTTAGTCGGCGCCGATACTACCACGCCCGAACCCAAATCGCAACGTCGCCAGACTGGCCTGCCTTCCACATCCGGCCGTCCGTGCCCTCTTTGACTTGGCCAACGTAGAATTGTGGGACAACGGACGGCGCGCCCTTGCGGTACCTGTTGTTGTTTGAAGGTACGTAATCGCCGGCTTGACGCTTGGAGATCGTACTACGCTTGACGGTGCTGATCTCGAGCACGGTGCAGAGCTGCTGCTTGTTCATCTTGGACCAGGCTTTTATCTGGCGTCGACGTGCTTCGTCACGCAAGTCCACCCAACGCGCATTGCAGTGCTCGAGAGTACGGCCAGAGTACGTGCGTGTGATACGCGGCGAAGACATGGTGATGAGATGTGCGAGTGCGCAAGAGACGGAAGCGCAGGTAATGACAGACTACGATTCTAGACTACGTCGCCAAGGTGGAAATGTAGTTGTCGCCTATTCTCGAGAATAACACTCATTTCTGAGAATAAAAGCAATAAGGATGTGCGGAGAGACATACATGCCAATTCCAAGAATCAGTCGCCGAAACCTCTCAGAAACGTAGTTTGTTTATTTATGGTGCTCTTGGCTCGCTGGCACACCCAACCCGTCACCGATGAAGCGCAAACGTCGCGTCGATCCGGATAAAGCCGGTGTTCCTCTTGCGAAGCGCCTCAAGGAAACGCCGCAACAACTTGCCATCGTTAAAGACGACGAAGCGTTGGTCGGCTTTATTCTGCGTCACTACCCGCCCGTTTTCCTCAAAACGCGCCCAGCCGCAGTGCTCCCGATTGGTGATCCGCGCTTTCTTCTCGTGCGCGACAAGGACACGCGAACGCTAACGAAGGAGCAACTACATGAGCAAGTGCAACTCATCGTCGCCGTGATGAAGGCAACAACGCCGGCGGCGCGTGAACGCGTGCTTCTCGACGCGTGGCACACCCAACTGCTTAATGTGTCGTTTGCTAAAATACACACCCTGGAGAAGAAGCATGCGGTCGTGCAGCAACTCTGTCGCGACGACACGTTCTGGCAGGCGTGGGTGGAAATAAACTACGCAAAAAAGAAGATTGCACCGCGCGTGGAGAACTGGCGAGACGAAGCGCGCCGCCTGAAGTTTGCCACGATGGCGTACGACGCCTCGGATTCGTGGCCGACCTTGTCAGCGATGGTGCGGACGTTTACAAGGCGCTAACGGTGTACACCGACAGCGAGTGCGACCAGTGTGAAGGCTACTGCGGCAACGCCACCGCCGGCTATTACGACGTCGAACAGGAGGATTACTACTTTGAGCATCACGATTACAACGAGGACGGCGTCGACTACGGCGAATGGATCGAGGCGCACCAGCGCAACCACCCGAACGAGATTCTTATTTTTGCCAAGTAATGTAATAAAATAGTTTTGTACGATTTTAGTTTATTTAGGACCAGCGTTCCGTTGAAGCCGTTTGGCAAAACTGAACAAAACAAGACTACCCAAAACAGCGTAGGTCAGCGTGCGCATGTACCACTTGTTTTCATACCAGCGGTATTGTAGTGTCCCGAGAAGATTACCCATAGAGAGTGTAGTCGTAAAGGAAGAAAACGTGTATCGTCCAATAGTTCGCTCTTCTGGAACGCAAAGCGAAACGTGTACAGCGTATGGATGTGCACTTCTTCTCACAGTTCGGTCGCTGCCTACCTCATCACCATGACGAAAGTGACGTTCTTTGTTATAGCGGCGGCCGCCCTGTTTGGTCTGGCTGCCTGTCAGATTACGCCCAGCATGCTCGCCTTCTTTTCCGAGAAGGAAGCAAAGATCGACGCACTGGAGCAAGCCGTGCGTACTGCCTACGCGACCCGCGGCTCCATCCAGTGTAGTGCGAGTTTCTCCGCCTGCAAGTCTGACCTCAAGGGCGCCGGTGTGCTCACCTGCGAGAAGGGCTTTGGTGGCATTCCCGGATACGCCGGCTGCAACAGCTCGCGTGCGCTCAGCATGACGCACTCGGTCATTCGCACTGCCACCAACCTCACGCCCACCGCCGCCATCAAGAACGAAGAGTGCTGGACGCAAGCGCTCGACGCCGCCTTCATCGCAAACAAGGACGACAGCACACTACGCTGGCAGTACTTTGGCACACCGTACGTTTGGCTTCGTTTTCTCTTTTGTTCTTTGGGGTACCTATACTCACGGTGTTGGTTGGTTTTGTAGTCATGGGTTTTACCGCATCTACCCCGGTGTCGCCCAGAAGCAATGTGCATCCTACGATCCGCGCATTCGGCCCTGGTATGTGGCGGCGACGAGCGGTCCCAAAGATGTGGTGCTCATCCTCGACCTGAGCGGCTCCATGGGCAGCGCCAAC
>SDBT01010795.1_pt1 | contig 14723 bp, 7 predicted proteins | sample 2277101 | NCBI WGS metagenome assembly SDBT01 (sample SAMN10404973, study PRJNA504765) | marine sediment metagenome | isolation source: marine sediment core GS10_PC15, 103 cmbsf | place: Arctic Ocean: Southern Knipovich Ridge | collected 2010
TTTTTTTTTTTTTAAATACTGTGTAATTTCGGATATTAAATTCAATCTTAAAAAAAAGAAAACAAATTAACAATAACATCTGTAAACAAATAGTCATATATAAATTATTATTTATTATTTATTATTTATTTTTAGATTTTTAGATTTTTAGATTTTTAGATTTTCAGATTTTTAGATTTTTAGATTTTTAGATTTTTAGATTTTTAGATTTTTAGATTTTTAGATTTTAGAAAAAATAAAACTAAAAAAAAAAAAAATATTTCATAAATATTACTATTATTTACTTAAAAAAACCACCAATAACGATAACAACAGTTTCAAAAAATACACATTTTTTTTTTGGTTTTATTTTTTTAATATATTAAAATATATTTTAATTTTATTTTATTTCTTTTCTTCTTTTTTTTTTCTCTATTTCATAATAATTGTTACAAAAGGTAGCCTTTTTATTTCTTCTTGATCTCTATGAGCTTTTTTGATTGTATAATTAGATACGCTACTTATCTTCTTTTTTTTTAAAACAGTACCTATATTAATAACTACAGCTGTTTCTATAGTATCAATGATAATCTGAGGTATGGTTTTACCATCGATTTTATTTTTTTCAAAATCTAATTCAATTTGATATTCACCATTTTCTCTTTGTTCTCTTGTATATTCCTTTTGTTCATATCTTTCATCTATTATTGTATTTTTTTGAATATATTCAATGTCATCAACATTGGGTTCTAAATTGTAAATTTGTGTAAAATCCATATTTACACTATTGAATTTATTAAAAATATCAGTGTTTGTATTGGATAAAGGAGACCTATGTCCATCAGTACTAACAGAAAATAATTGAAAAAATCTGCCATTTCGTGTTATACTTTTACCTATATTATTTCCTTTTTGATCATAAAAAATACCACCATAGGGATCTTCTATTTCTTTACCTAAAATATATAAACTATCACCGTCTTGTAACGTCTCGTTGAAGGTATTTTTAATTTGTGTTTCTCCTGATACAGATATAGTTGCTACCGTTGTTGTATTGGATTGGAAATTATGTCCACCATAAGTTCTAAAACCACCAAAAAAGGTGTATGTTTTTTTGAATTGTTCAGCTGCTGATATATAAGCTCTATATATACTATCAGTTATATTTTTACGATTCACATAATATTTATTCTTGCTTTCAAGATCTAAAGCAGAAGTTATATTTTTGTGTAGTAATTTTCTTATATTACTTTGTTCACTGTCAATATATCCTTCTTGAAGAATATAATTGATTTGTGCCAAATTTAATAAAGAAAACCCATTTTTATAAGTACTATGTATGGATTTATTATTGAAAAGCAGAAAACCTTCACTATGTTCTTGTTCCCATAATTCTTGACTTCTGGCCATTTTAAAATTGATTTTTACTTCAGGACTAACATTACTCTCTGAATTAAAGCGTGTTTGTTGTCCTTTTATGAAATGTGGATTTTCTAATCCAATTGTTGGAAAAGAACCATCCAATGAATTCCTCGCAATTTTTTGTGCATTTTGGAATATCGGTGCATTAATATTGATAGGAGGAACATTACCTGTATTATTCAAATATCCAGGTATATTTAAAGTGGATATATTCTGATAAAATTTAGGTCTTTGATCACTATTAAAATTCGGTTTGGAATTTGAATTTATATTTTTTCCAACTAAAAAATTGTTCAGTTCTGTCATTTTTTTTTTTATTTTTGTTTTTTTTTTTTTTATTTTTTTTTTTTTTTTTTTTTTTTTTTTTTTTTTTTTTTTATTTTTTTTTTTTTTTTTTTTTTTTTTTTTTGTTTTATGTTAACGTTTTTTGTTTTATCAAATATATTACAAAAAATATATTTTTAATGTTTGTTTTTGCGTTATAATTATTTAAAAAATCTAGAGTATTATATGTATATATAAATAATTTAAAAAAAAATTATAATTTCTTTCTATTTTATTTTTTTTTTATTTTTTTGCGTTTTATTTGGGTTTTTTTTTATTAATCTATTCGTATTACTGTAGTATATAAATTAAAAATTAAAACGTGAAAAAAAAATATAATATTTTTATAATTGAAAACATGAAATTAAAACCTGGTGAATCAATAATTTTAGAATGGAATTGCCATTATTGATAAAAAATAATAAATTGTTTTAAATTCAACAGAGATGTAGTATAGACTGATATATCATATTATATTAGTTTTACTTGTAATTTGAGAAAATAAAATTTATCTCAAAGAAAATCCTGAAAATATAGTAATTAATTTAAGATTGTCAAATAAACAAATATTACTGTATTTTCAGGATTTCTTACTAAAAAAAATATGCATAATATTATTTTTTCCATTATAAACTTCAAAGATGTATGAGAATTTTGATGAATAATCCATTACCACCTCTTAATATTGATTTGTAATTATTTTTTTTTTACTAAATATAAAAGTTACATAATTTTAACGATATTTTATTTAAAGAATTGGAATCCTATTGAAATAAAAATTTATATAATACTTAAAAAAAAAAGAAATTTAATATTATATATATTAAATTTCTTTTTTTTTTTAGATAATATAATACTCCAATATTATATTTTTACATAATTTTGAATATATATAATAATTAGTTTTATACTTTGTTTAATATTTTATATATGGAAATAATTTTAAATGATTTTAGTAGTTTATTTATAAAAACAAAAAATGATATAGAGAAAGATAGAAAACGTTATATTGATTTTTTTCAATTGAGAAAAAAATTCGATTCCTGTAATATTACTTATAAAAATGAAGTAAATAAAAGCAGTTCTTCATGGGATCAATTTCATGGTTTTCAAAATATATTAAAACAATTTGATGCAGATGCTAGTTTAGTTAGATATAAGTTACAACGTAAATTTCATAGAGAAATGATAAAGGCATTTTGTTTTCAATTCTTCAAAAATGAGTTAGAAGATAACATGAATATTTTAATTGAAAAATATAGATTTAAAAATATAAAGCCATTTGTTCAGATTATAGCTGCAAGAAGAGATGGAAAATCAATGGCAGTAAATATGGCTGTTATTGCATTATTATTAACTGTTCCCAATATAGAAATTGTAATGTTTTCAACAGGAAAAAGAATTTCAACTCAAAATAAAAACGAAATTTTAAAATTAGCTTATACATTAGATCCTGATTTTAGACAAAGAATAATAAAAACTACAGATGAACATTTATTTATAAAAGGAGATAGTGAAAATGATATTAGAAAATTATCAAGTCTGCCTAGTCGTACAGAGATAACTATTTTTATTAATATATATAAAAAGAAAAAAAATTATATATTTATATGATTTTATAGAAGTAAAAAGACCCTTGCAAAGAATTAAAAAAAAAAAAAAGAAAGACGAATATAAAAAATACATTTTTTTTTTATTATATTTTATTATTTTATTATTTTATTATTTTGTTATTTTATTATTTTATTATTATTATTGCTATGAATATAATATATAGGTTTGTATTGTATATAAAAAAAAATATATATACTTTTTTTCTTTTCATTTTTTTTTTCTTCGTTTAGATGATAGAAAAAGATTTTTATCTAATTTAAAAGTTTTACGTTTTATACTTTTATTAGTAAATGATAATATTAATTTCTTATTATAACAGGTATTCATATTTTTAATAGGAGGTTTTTTTTTTTCTATTATATTTTCTAATGATTTTTTTATTTTTTTTTGTTGTCGTTGTTGAATATTTCTATTTTTAAATTTAGATTCAGATTCAGATTCGAATCCGAATTCGAATTTAGATTTTAATTTTTTTTTTTTTTTTATAAAATCAGGTTGGTTAATATTTGCAAATTCTTGATCTGATAAAAAGAAAGCATTATCAATATTGAAATTCGGAAACTGAATAATATTTTCATTTACTTTATCTTTATTAGAATTTTTATATATATTCGAATTTCTATATATATTTAAACTTTCTACTTTACTAATATTATTGTTATTGTTATTTTTAGCTTTGTTATTTTTATTATTATTAGTAATATTAATATTATTATTAGTAATATTATTAGTATTGTTAGTAGTGATATTAATATTATTAGTATTATTAGTAATATTATTGATAATAATATTATTATTACTATTAATGTTGTCGGTAGTAATATTTTTTATTTTAGTATAATTTTTATTTTTATTGATAGTAATATTATTCTTATAAAGATTTTTATTTTTATAAAGATTTCCATTTTTATTGATGGTAATATTTTTTTTATTTTTAATGATGATTTTATCATAATTTTTTTTCATTGGGTGATTTAGTAAATCCATTTTTTTATTATTTTTAATATTTTTATCATTTTTATTATTTTTATTTTGTTTATTATGTAGTAAATTAATTTCTTTTGTTTTCATAAAAGATTGAAAATTTAATGATACTAGATGCATTTGATTATGAATTATATTTTCTTCAAAGGTAAATTTTGATTTCTTTTCTTCCCCGTTGAAAAATTCCTCACAAAATTGCATTGTATATTTTATAAAAGAACAAAAATTGCTATTTCTTTCTTCATATTGATGACCAATAATTTTACTGAATTCTAATATACTATAATCACTTATTAGTATTACTTTTTCTTTAGCTCTTGTAATAGCAGTATAAAAATGAGTAGATGTTACTTCTGGTTCATCACTTAACAATAAATAAATTACATTTTCCATTTCAGAACCTTGAAAATAATGTACTGTAGAACAATATCCTAATTTTATATTAGAATCATTCATTGGTGTTTTTTTTGTAATTGGTATACACACTTTTTGTTTTGTACCATCTAAAGCTTCACAATAAAGAAATCGATAAAATTCATGATTTTTATTCATTTTAGATACTTTTCGTTTATTTTCATTTAAGAAATCTATTTTATCATATTGGTGTTTAATTTCATTTATATTCGATTTTGATATTGGATGGTGTGTTTTTTTTTCTATGTCATAAATTTCATCATTATACCCTACGATTTTTAGTAGTCTACCATTCATCCAATCAAAATATCGAACGTTTTTTTGTGGTACTATTTTACATCCTATATAAAAGAAAGGTTTTCTTTTACAAGTAGTATTTTTAGTAATAGTCGTTTCATTTAATAAATCATTATCACTGTTATTATTATTATTACCGTCGTTATTATTACCGCTGTTATTATTACCGCTGTTATTATTACTCTTAGATTTTTGATTATTTAAGAAATTATCTATACTATTTAAGTAGGATTCCTTTTCGTTTTGTTGTCTTTTATTTTTACCATCATGAGCAAATGATAAAATACTATTATTATTATTATTCATAGGTTTATTTTTTATTTTTCCATAAGATACTTCACGATATGAATCTACATAACAATTTGTATAATAATTTTCAACACAAAATTTCTGAAAACAAATATTATTGATAGTATCTAAATACCTTCTTCGATTCATTAATATAATCGTATTATAATCATTCATATTTCTATTACTATTAGTTAATATATTCAAAATAGTATCTGATATAATTTTTTTCATTTCGTTTTGATTATTTTTATTTGGCATAATATCCAATGGAACGTATTCGAAACTATTATCAAATTCAAGATTTCCAGCCAGACTTTCTCCTTGTATAATTTTCCGTGCATTGTTAAAAATTGTTACAGAACTAGTCCTATAACACTTATTTAATCTCATCACATATTTATCTTCAAATGCTTCAATTAAATCTTTAAAAGGTCTACCACCGCTAATAGGTGGTAATTGTTTATCATCACCTACAAATATAATTCTACAAATAGGAGACACCATTGTTATAACATTAAGAAAATTAGCTAATAACTTTAAATCAACCAACGACATTTCATCAACAATAATAATACGTTTTTTTTCGAAATGAATGGAATCGGGGTTTTCATTTTTTTTTATATATCTTCTTATATAATAAATCCATGCGTGTATTGTCATAGCATGATTTGTATATTTTTTCAATACACAAACGGATGTGCCCGTAGGTGCGCAAGATAGAACTATCGTTTTAGGGAACAGTGATACAAATTTACCAATAATACTTGTTTTCCCTGTACCACTACACCCTGTAAGTACCGTAAATGGGTTTTTTACACAATGCAGTATAACTTTCTTTTGATCTTCACTAAGAGTAATTATTTTATTTGTTGCATCTATATATTTATTTAATTTATTTGGATCTATTTTATTTCCTCCAATGGGAATTAATTTATTTTTTTTGTCATTAGCTACAATGTAAACAAAAGATGTACAAATAGAAATTTGCCATTTAAATACATAATCTAAATAAATTTGACAATTTTTGAAATCGGTTTTAAATAATAATAATGTCAAGTCGGTTTTTTCATTTTTTTTATCTTTTTTATTTTTTGGTATTATAATTATTATTTTATGTTCCATTAACCAAGAAAGTGTCGTTTTTATAATTTCTTTTAGATCAAATAATCGAAAAATTTCAGACGTATTAAAATAATTATGTCCTCTTTCATTTGATAATTTCTTTGAAATTTCTTCTTTTTTTGGTATACAATTGAAGAAATCAACTTTGAGAACATAATGATAAATTTTTATTCCATATTCTTCTATCATATCAAGTGCAATACATCCATACCTTTTTCCATCACAAATTCTTGTAATATCATTACCGTTTATTTCATGTAGAAAATGAAATTTTTTAATAACATCAGAAAAACTAATATCGCCATTATTCGTATTATTATCAATATTTTTAGTATTAGCGATATTATTTACATTTACACTATTAGTAATTTGATTATTTAATTTTTTTTTTTTAGAATTATAGGAAACCCATTGAAGATAATGTTCCTCTTTTTCTATTTCCTCTTCTTTTGTAAATGTAAATGATTTGAAACACCAAACAATTGGATTTTCTTTTAATAAATATATCAATTTTAATATATATTGAATATCGATTTTTAGTATTTTGCGACTATATATTTTTGTATCAAAAAATGCTTCAATAAATAAAATATCCTCATAATATAAAAATAATTTTGTATCTTCTTCTATAATACTAATTTTATCTTTCATTGATATAAATCCATTTTCTAATTTACTAAAATAATCTAATAATGGCAATTCGTTTTTTTGTTTTCTATAAGAATTTCTATTTTTATTTTTAAATCTTAATCTATAATTATTTGGTTTTTTGTGGTGGGAATTAAATTGATTTTGATTTTGATTTTGATTTTGATTTTGATTTTGATTTTGATTTTGTAAATTTTTTATTTCCAAACTATATTTGTTCGCCAGTGTTTTTATTTTTTTATAGAAAATTTTGTTTTTTCGATTTATTCGAATCACACTTTCCAATGATGATTCATTCGGACTATTCGACATTGACTTTTTTTCTAATATAAAACATTTTCTTCCCATATAATATATTTTATCATTGACATTATTAGTATTACTATTAGTATTATTACTTTCATTATTGTTGTTGTTATTATTATTGTTATCAATACTATTATTATTAATATTATTATAATTATAAAGAAAATTCTGTACATAGTCTTTTGATGTAAAATCTTCCCATAACAATTTTGGTATTTTAACTTGAGAATAACGCATCATATTAGTTAAAATATTAAAATCTAATTTCTTTGGTGTGATAGATATAATTTCTGAGCATTTATAAATTTGTTCTTTTGTACCATCAGATAAATATCTTTTCGTTTGATTTTTATTAGATATATCTATAACTTCCATAGTATATATAAAATATTTAGATATAGTAGGCCAATCATGATGTATAACATAATAATCTTGATTTGTTAATACTCTAATTGAATGAGAAAATCTTGGCTTCTGACATGTTTTATATATATATGGTAATAAATCTTTATCAATATAATTAAACCGCATGTTTGTTTCTAATATAGGTTTAAATAAAGAAGAATCGACGTTTGTTATACTGAATGTTATAATCATTTTTCTATCTTTTTCTAATTCAATGTTTTCCATTTTTTAAATTTTTTTTTTTTTTCTTTTCTTTTTAATTGAAAAAACTTTTCTTATTTTTTTTTTTATTTAAATTAAAATACAAAAATGTAAAAAATATATTCTTTTAAAAAATCAACGTTTCTCTTTTTTTTTATTTTTATTAATTTTTTTTTATTAATTTTTTTTTTAATAAAAAAAAGAAATGTCAAAAATAAAAAAAAAAATAATAAAAAAAATTAAAAAATGGAAAACAAAAAAAAAATAAAACAAAAAAAAACTTGATTAATCATACGAAATTATAATGATTATTTATTTAGAAAGTTGTTCTAAAATGGAATTAGAAATGAAAAAATATTTTAGTGATCATATTTGGGATCATTATAATAAAAATTTAATCAATTGGTTCAAGAAATTTTGTGGGAAAACTCATGAGACATATCAATTTCACAAACAATTTTTATTATTCGAAGAAGATTATTTCTCTAAAGTATCAGAAATGACATTAAAAATGTATGATTTAAACAAGACTGATGACAAAAGATTCATTAATGCTGCACATTTATATAAAAGCATTTAACGGGAAAAAATTGGTATAAGGACGTGTTTTATGTTAAGAGATATAATACAAGTGATAAAAAAAAATAATAAATTATTCTCTTCCTTTATTTCTATGATAAAGAAAAAAAAAAAAAATAAATAAAAAATCAATTAAATTTAAAACATACATGAAATATTTAAATGTCCAAATTTTTTATAAAGATTATTTAAAGATTCTGTACGTTTTTTATAATTTTCTATATATTTTTTTTTTTTTGTATTGAAATTACTAAATTTTGTTATAATGTTTTTAGAATCTTTTTTGACTTTCATCCAATGCCAAAATTTTTCACAAAAAACTTGATCGCAATGAATATTATCAATAGATGGTAAATTTTTACAATTAGAACAAAAATCGAATAACTCTATTTTCTTTTTTTCAATTTCATCAATCTCTTTTAAATGTTGCTTTTCTTTTATTCTAATTGTTTCATTGATTTTTCCTTTTATAGAATCAATTCGATTTAATTTATTTTGTAATGATCTGTTCGTATTTGAATATAATTTATTCTTGTTGTCGATATTATTATTGATATCAATATTATTAAAATTTTGTAAAATATTATCTTTTTTAATTGCATTATTATTGATTGCTTTATTGTTATTCATTATTTTATTATTATCTTTCATTGATATTTGATGGCCATTTTTTTCTATGAGATGATAAAAATTTTCTAATAAACTTAATTGATCACAATTTATACAAAAAAGTTGATTTTCTTCTTTACTTGAGATAGGAGAATTACATTCTATACAATAATTTAAATTGACGAAATTTTTAAAGGTATAATTTTTTTTTCTTCTATTTGTTATATCATTGAAATTATCTTTTATTCTTGGTAAATTAGAAAATATTCTGGTAATTAATTTTTTATCAATGTGATTATAAATAATAGAAAGTTTTTTTTTTAATTGGTTTATATAATAATTTCTATCAATATTATATATATCTTTTTTATAACAAGTAAGCGGATTCATTGCTTTTTCACAAATTAATTTTTTACCATTATTTATGATAATATATTGAACTATTTTTCCAGCAATGGTTTTTTCTAAATCACCTGTTTCGATTCTATTTTCTAATGCTACTTTTACTTGTGGTAATAAAGTTTTATATTCTTTTTCTGATTTTCCTACTTTTTTTGTAATAATGTATTGATGAAAATCATATTTGTCTTTTCTTATATTTTCTATATAATCTATTATAGTTTGTTCTGCTTTTTTTTCATCTTCTGTTACAAATAAATGATACATACATTCAGATTGAATAGAAACTAATAATCTACAATTATCCATTCTTTTCGTATCCATTCCGGAATAAGTTGGTTTTGTAGGAGGCGGTGCATATTCTTCATACTTCATTGCAGCATAATTTTTTTTTTTAATAAGTAATAAATTTAAATATATCTTTTCTAATTCTAATTTATAACCTTCCATATTTGCGTTTAAAAAATCTTCTACAATATGTCCAATTCTAAAACATTCTTTCATCATAGCGGTTTTTTCTTCTAGTGTTTGTTTATGATTTATTTTATCTTTTGTAAATCTATTTCGCATTCCAATATATCTATTAAATATACTATCTATATATATATATATAATAAAAAAAAAGTGAATTTGTTAATGAGAAAATAAAAATAATAATAGTATTATTAGGTAATAAAAAAACAAAAAAACAATGTATACCTGTATCACCATAAATAACAGTCAATATTTTTAATGCTTCTTTTACTATAGGATCATCTGATAAATTATTATTTATTTTATTTTTCATAGTTTCAATTAAACTACGACCTTTGCATGTTATTGATTTAGCTATTCTTTTATCAGGCATATAACCTCTACCCTCTTCTACTCCAAATAAACCATACAAACAATTACACACTAATTTTATTCCGGTTTGCCAAGCATTATACATATTTTTAAGATCTTTCCATCTTTTAAATTCTATATGTAATAATTGTTTCAAATCTAATAGAATTTCATTAAGTGAATTTAATATCGTCGATTCTTTTAATTGCAATTTTGAAGACAATATATAACTTTCTTTTGTATTTTGTTTATTATTAATTTTTATAGAAATTTCATTGATTAAATTTTTAGTATCAATATTCAACTTATTATAGAATTTTTTTTTTTCTATGCTTGATATTAATGAATACAACAAAGCCAATTTTTTAGATGGTAAAGATAATTGATTAAATTCAGGATGAATGTCTTTAGAAGATATTTGATGTCCTCTCTTTTCAATTTCTTTTTTATCAATTATTTTTAATAGTTTATCTATTATTACTACAATAAAACCAGCTTTTTTTAATTTGGTCTTTATTTTTGTTCGAGCCGCTATAAAATTTCTTTCAATATTTGAAAGTATTCCATTTTTTACAGAAGCTTTAAGAAAACATAAATCTTTTTCTGGTGAATAACCAATCATATCGTTTTCTTTACATTTTGGTATCCATTCTTTTGAAATCAATGTAATTTTACATATGTTTTCTCTTATAATAATATATGGATATAAAGAATTAAAATCTAATACTTGAACAGGATCTTTATAAAATCCCATTTTAGGTTCAATTACTACAGCTCCTTTATAAGAAATATTATCGTCGTCGTTGTCATTTCTCAAATTAATTTTTGTTGGAACAAAATATTGTTTTCCCTCATTGTATTTACATTCATATAAAATAGAAATAAATCCCCGAATTTGTTGACCTCTATCTAAAAGTGACTGAACATCTATGTGTGTAATTCTTGCAAGTTGTATATTTTTTATAATATAATTTAATTTACACAATAAAAGACATGGTAATCTAGCATCAGTAAAACAATAATTAACTGTTTCTGTTATTCCCTTTCTTGTCATATATAATTTTCTTATTTCTGCTGCATTAATTTTTTCTTTTTGGCGATTTAAATATGCTTGAGATACACTATTTAAACTGTAACCTCGAAGTTTTACAGTCATATCACCAACAACAATAGGATATAAATCAAATTGCATTCTTCCATATATTTTCAAAAAGTTAGTATCTTGTTTACCTCTTTGTTTGGAATAAGTTTCTCTTTTTTCTAAATACGATTTCATTTTTTTACTTCTACCTATAAAATCAAATGAATTCAAATTAAATTGTTCAGCTCTTTTTACTAAATATGGGAAATCGAAATTATATATATTATATCCTGTAATAATATCTGGATCAATTGCATTTATAAATAAACAAAAAGATTGTAACATATTCATTTCGGATTCATTATTAAATTCCCAAATATCTCTTTCTTCTTCTAATGATAGGGGTTTATATTTTAATTTCCGAATATTTATTTCTTCTTCTAATGATAGCGATTTATATTTTAATCTCCGAATATCTCTTTCTTCTTCTAATGATAGGCGTTTATCTTTTAATTTCCGAATATCTCTTTCTTCTTCTAATGATAGGCGTTTATCTTTTAATTTTTGATTAATTTTATCTATATTACGAAAAGGAAAACAATACACTTCTCTGTTCATGATTTTTATATCCGATTCACTATCTACTGATAAACTATTTGGTATTGCTCCTAGCTTATTTGAGGGTTTTTTGGTTTTTTGATTTTCAAATTGGCTTTTCTTTGATGAATTAAATATTGCCTTGTTTTTTTGATTTTCATTTTCTATATGAGGTTTTGTTGTTGTTCTTCTTAAAGTTTTATATGTTCTGCCCATTGAAAAACCATATTCATACATTTCATTAGGTTGATCTGTTCTATATAAACAACAACATATATCTAATACTCTATCTTGATCAGCAGTTGGAAATTTTCCATCTCTTTTAGGTTCACATTCAATATCAAATCCCATTACCCATAAAGGTGGTATTATTTTTTGAATTTTTTTTGGAGCAATGCAAATATTTTTGTAATTTGTTTGAATTTGAATTTGTGCAAAAGATCCGTTTTCTTTAGCATTTCCATTGATATTTCCATTGATATTTCCATTTTTATTGGGTTTTGGTTTTTTTGGTGAAAGTAATGTGTAATTACTTATTTCAATCCAACTACTTGTAACTAATTTTTGATCGATCAAAAACCGATTTACAAAGGGGATATTTGCTTCAAACATCTCATATGATTTTCGTGTTTCATATGAATATTTTCGAGTTTGATACGAATAGTTTTGTGAAATATTTTGTTTATTTTTATTATCGATATTTAATCTTTCAAAATTATTTATATTTTCTTGATGATGATAATAACGATTATGATTTATATTTCTATTAAATTTAGTATTATTTGAATTTATATTAAATTTGGTATTATTGATATTAGTATTAATAGTATTAATAGTATTAATAGTAGTAGTAGTAGTAGTAGTAGTAAAATTTCGATTAATATTATTTGTTTTTGAAATGTTATTTTGAAAATAATTTTTTAAAGTTTGTTGTTTTTTTACGTTTTTGACTTTCTTTTTCGATTGCTCGTCAGGTGAATGGATTTTTTTTTTACGTTTTTTTATTTTATTTATAGTTTTATGTTCATCTGATTCTATTGTATTTGGTTTTTCTATTACATTAAAATAATTATGTATATTATGACTTACTTTCGGATGTTTATTATATTTTTTTTCTGCATCAGATATTAACTTTCTTTTATTATTTAAATTATTATCGAATATACTAGTATTATCGTTGACAGATTTTTTTTTGGAATTTAATTTTACTTTTTGTTCTGAATTTCTTTTTATACTATTAGAATATTCAGGTTGTAATATAAATCTACAATCTTTCACAAGTTGAGGAATTGCAACTATTATTTTTATATATTGTTGTTCTTCATCGCCTTTATATTCATCATAATCTAATCCTTTATGATTTGATTCATAATTTAAAATAGGATCGTTTTGAAAACTATAACGATCGATCATATTTATCCAATTTTCTTTTTTTTTTTTGCATTCTCGTATTAATTTGTTTTTGATTTTTTTTAATTCTATAATAGTACTATTTAATTCGATGGGTGGTGATATTATTTCAGAACAATCTAATTTATCTATAATTTCCAAAATCGTTTTTTTTATAGCAATAATTGATCTGAAATTAATATCGGTATAATTTGATTTCAAAACTTCTTCCATTTTTTCAGTTTCTATTTTTTTTTTAGAAAAAAAAAATAATTTATTTCGAATTTTAGATTGTAATTGTTTTAATAGTGAATTTATAAATTCTTTTATTTTTGTATTTAATCGAGTCATTTTGTTTCGTTCTTGGATTTTTTTTATCATATCTGAAGATATGTCTAAATTGTCATATTGTCTTGGGTTTATATTTATAGAAATCCAATCTTTTGGTATTTTTACATAAAAATAAGGTTTGAAATCAGTAACTATTAATTCAATACTATTTCCTTCATTGATTACACCATATAAATATAAAAATACATCTCCTCCTTTTTCTACTCTATAATCAATAGTATTCAAAAATGCTAATTTTTTATCATTATCTTTTTCATACTGTTCAATATAAGGATCTTTTTTAAGTGGAATTTGACATGGAAAATGAATCCTTTTATTATTGTCATTATCATTGTCATTGATATTGTCATTGTTATTACTGTTAATAGTACTATTATTAGTATTATTAATGTGTAAATCTCTAATTTTATTATATTTATTTTCACTTAAATTTAATTTACTATCGTTACTTGGTTTACCAATATAATTATCTATATTTTTATTTTTATTTAAAATTTGAAGTTTTTCTAAATTTTTTATATTCTTTAAAAAAGATTGATTTTCATCACTTGATTTACAACCTCGGACTAATGATTCATTTTGAACAAAGGGACGAATATTCCAAGATTTTATATTTTCGAAATTATATTGGAAAAAATCTTCCACTGATTCTTTTTTTTTTTCATTAAAATATTTCCATAATTTTCTTTTTTCTAATGGTGGTGGTTTTGAAATTAAATTTACATCTTCTAAAGTTTTCAAATTTTCCATTTTTTTTTATATTGTTTTACATAATCTTTTTTTATATAAAATTCAAATTTAAATTTTTATTTTTATAAAGATTTTTATTTTTATTAAAAACGTTTTTCATATTATTTCAAATACTATTTCATTTTTTTTTTTTTTT
>SDBT01010796.1_pt1 | contig 14722 bp, 12 predicted proteins | sample 2277101 | NCBI WGS metagenome assembly SDBT01 (sample SAMN10404973, study PRJNA504765) | marine sediment metagenome | isolation source: marine sediment core GS10_PC15, 103 cmbsf | place: Arctic Ocean: Southern Knipovich Ridge | collected 2010
GCGTTTAATATAACTGGATTCTGCGCGTCTAATGATGGTGATAAACATACATTGCGCGGAAGCTTGTGAGATACAGTTTGGGCGGTGGTGGTGGTGGTGGTAGTAGTAGTAGTACCAATCACAATCACAGGCTCTATGGTCGCGGTGGATGCAACGTGTCCTTCCACGATGTTGAACGGACCATACGCGAACCACAGCCAACTGTTATTCTTCTCATCTATCAACCTTATGTTCAAACTCACCGCGCCACCCTTGCTGACGCGCGAGAACATTAGCCGCCACAGCACCACAGACGCAGTAATCGTTTGCATTCGTTCGTACGACGCCAATGAGCTGCAGTGAGTGCCGGTCAAGTCCAAACATTGTTTGCTATTGGCTTGAATAAGGCTGATATACAACCTGCCACAGACACAGACAGAACGCGTTAGCGACGGGGGGGCGGCGGCAGCAGCAGCAGCAGCAGCAGCAGCAGCAAAAACGGAGATTACCTGTAACCACACAAGTCCGGGGGGAGGTTGGCCACCTTCAAGGTGAGAAAAGCGTTGGTGCAGAAAGTCGAAGGCGCCGAAATAAATCCTGAGAGGAGATGAGAGTTAAACCAAAAAGTGGCCGCAGGAGATCTGGAAAAATGTATTGACGCACCAAAACGCATGGACGTACTGACTGAAGTCTGCTGGGGACTCTGCGTGGTGGTGGTGGTGGTGGTGGTGGTGTCCATTTTTATGGATCGTGGTGTGATGGTGATGGTGATGGGGTGATGGGGTTATGGTGATGATGAAGGGGGACGATTCACGCGAATCGTTGGAATTCACGAGCACCTGTCGATCATTCACGAAACGGTAGCAGCGCCGTACCAATTTTTTTGTCGCGTTTCCGCTGCGCGATTCGCATGCGAATCGCACGATCGATTTGCGAATCGCACGATCGATTTGCGAATTGCACGATCGATTTGCGAATCGCACGATCGATTTGTGGATCGCATGAATGAATACTATTCTCAGAATTATAAAGTGGTTTTATTGGAGATATCGAGACCAGCTCGTGGACAAACGTGTAATCATCAAGAAGATACCTGGCGGTAAACGATTTTTGTGTTGGACTTGGGGAAGATGTATGCATTGCAACAAATACGCGAATGTCCCTATTGGATGGGGGTGCATGTGTAGACGGACTACACTGCAGGCGGGTCCAGTGAGATATTACAATCATCAGCCGTATATCTTCTTCGAACAAGAAGAAGAAGAAGAAGAAGAAGAAGAAGAAGAAGAAGAAGGCGATTGATGCCCACCCTTTTTCACACACAGAGGGGTAATGTGGCATAATATTATTATTATTACTACTACTACTACTACTACTCAGGGGGGTGCTGTCTCACTGCTCCATTACGCTCATGCTGAAAGCCGTCATATCGACGGAGGCAGCCCCCGTCTTGATGACGGCAAACTGAATGGTGTCCCCGGCCTGCAGCAGCACACCCACAAACGATGCTATGGTCTGCACCACAGCATTGTTGTCGTCGACCGCGGCCAGGGATGGGAAAAAGGCCACCGAAGGCCCGGTGCTGTTGGTCAGCAAAAAGGAGATGGCGACGGTGGCTGGCGAGCCTCCACCCAGCAGCACCGCTGCGTCGAAGGTGGCCGAATAGGTTCCGTTCCGTGGAGCAGTGTATAGCCCCGCCACCGGGTCCCAGGATGAAGTGGCGGCTCCGTTGAAGGGGAAACTGGTGGCGGCGTCCCACCCGGTGATGTTGGTGATCACATCGGTGGGGATGGTCATCGCTGTGGTCTTTCGGTCGGTGGCCACGTCGCCGACCAGAACCACTGGCGTCGTACAATTGCACGAAGTTGGGCAGCTGCTGCAATTGCAGGTGCAATTGGCCAGCAGCAGATCCAGGTCGGTGATGTCCCCACGTACGTCACGCAGGTCGTTTCGCCCACGCCGATAGCGACCGTCGTCCCGTGCCTGTAACACACCAAACACCACTAGGGCCGTGATTGCGCCCACCAATGCCGATGCTGCCATCAGCGCGACGACGGTCCATTCCTGTCGATTGGGCACGTCTGGGACTCGCCGTGGACCCGCCATCGTCGTCATCGCCGTTCGGAACATTATCGTATTGGTTTTCTTGTTTGCAGCAGCAATCGGGCGGTGCTCAACGCGGGCGTATGAGGGCCACAGTTTATTCTTGTGTCTATGTGTGTTTGCAGGAGACGTCACCATCATCATCATCACATGATCACCCTATATTTGTTGGGCTGCGACATGAACAAATGATTGGCTATCAATGCGATCTGGAAAACCATGGCCAAGTCGTCGGAGCGCCCCCCACGTTTGCCTGTCCAGTGCCGTCGGGGCATCGCGCCGGGTCGGATGGGAGGAATCACGGTAGCTCCGTAGTACTCCAATTGGTGACAGAATTGCACGCGGATGGCGGTGGCGTCCAGTCGCAGAGGGTTACAGCAGCAAATCATGTGTCGATAGAATTGTAATCGCAGGTTGTCGACCACAGCGCTGGCGATTTTGATCATGTTCTCTTTGCTGGTCAAAGCGCTGCCGTCGGTCCTAATTCCGTAGTGTTCACCCCCTCCTTCGTCCATGACTATCACTCGATCTCGGTGGCCCTCGTGGTTGGCGGCGTGTTCCTGGACCGCCACCGCCACTTCGTTGGCTTGGAGCCCCATGTTACACTCGGGGGCGATGACGAATGTGGAAAATCGCAGTTGAGGTATGTCGCGTCGCAGGGCATCGATGTGTTTTAAGAAGACGCGGGTCGGTAACACGGCTTTGGTCACGGGAAACGCCTCCATACCCACAACCTGTGTGTGTGTATGTATGTGTGTGTGAGACAATGATGAACGCAAACACGACATCAAACGACGACGACGATGGCGACGACCCCCATCATCCCCCAGCAGCAAAACCGGCCTGTACGGAAACGCTATTGATGGCAATCATCAACGCCAACGAGACAGAACTAGCCCTGCTCTTGCGGGCTTTTTTTCATGTGCAACTGGCCCACCACAGCAGCGGGGGGGGGGCTGAACAGTTGGGCGCTGGGATTGCCGCGGTTCGCCAGTGGGCGGAATGGCAGGAAAAACTGGCACACGCCGGCGGTGAGGCGGGGCTGTTGAAACGGGCCGTAGCGGCATGTCCGGGCATGCGAGAACACATTCGCTACACGTCGATGGCCACGCTGTACCACGCCATGGCTCAGTGTGCTGCGGTGCAGCGGCGCGTGGTGACTGGCAAACCATACGGTCCCTATCCTCCGCCGCCGTCGCCGCCGACAACAGCAACAGCAGCGGAGGCCATCTACGACGTGGAACCCCTGCTGCAGGAAGCGCGTGCTGACCCAGCCGTGCGGTTCGAGCGGTATCTGCCAATGGATCCTACCGTCGCCACGGTGCTGTTTGGATACGTTCGCCGCAATTACCGACTGGTGGCTTGTGTAGACGTTCCGGACACTCTGCTCGAAGTGGCGCAGTGGCGGAGGGTGGTGGTGCCAGGTGTGGAGCGACACATGCGCGCCCTCGGAGTGTCCATCCCAACAACAACAACAACAACAACAAACCCCGGACGACAAACACACACACAGCAACAGCGAGAATAAAGAAAAAATAAAAAAATGAATGACGTACCACCACAGTTCCGTCGGGTTCCCAGACCAGGCTGATGACGGCGTACTTGGACCGGTCGGAACCTGCCGCCGGGTCCAGCCCAATGAACACGTAGGGATAGTCGGTGCGCCCCAGGCTGTTCAGAATGGGCCCCCCCTGAGCGGTGATCCTGCGTCCGAACAGGCGCCGCCTCTTGCGGTAGAGATGTGTTGCCTGCCTTGTCGCGTGATCGTCGTCGTCATCGCCACCTTTTGTGGCGGCAGAAATGGTCCGCCTGCGCTTGCGGCTGGGCTGCCTTGTCGCGTCGTCATCGTCGTCACTCCCTGCTGATGTGTCAGAGTCTCCGCCGCTGTCGCTGCCGCCGCCGCCACCACCGCGGCTCGCGTTCGTGGTGGGTCGTCGCTTGCGTTTGGAACTTTCTGTAGATTCGTCGTCGTCGTCGTCGTCGTCGCGATCGAAATCGTGTCGCAACAATTTGTTCCAACCGCCGTCCTGCTCGTCCTCCTGTCTAGACCGCACGTCGTCGCTGAGCAGATAGGCGATGGCTGACTGCAGGAACCCCGGAATAAAGTCCGAGGAGCCCTCCACGCCCATCGCTTCGCGCAGCCAGTCGTCTTTGGCGCCAGACATGATGGCCTTGACCTTTTCTTCCTCCACCGCTGACATCCAGGGGGGCAACATGTCCATGCGATGGGTGCACTTGTCGGCGATCCCCAGTTCCATGCATTCGTCGCACACCAAGGAATAGGTTTTGCGCAGGAAGACGGGACGTCCTCGCTTGTCCACAGATTCGGTCACTCGCTTCCAACCGTCAAACATCCCACCCAGGGTCGATATGGTGAGAAACGTAGCGTCCTTTCGCTTGAGCAAGGGTATGATGATGGTGTTGCGAATCTTGTCGGGAACGAATGCTGCCTCGTCCAACAGTATAATGTTTAGCTTCTCGTCGCCCTCGGATCCGATCCCTCGCAATTTGTGCAGCGGACGTTAGGTTTTTTTCGCACACACACACACGCAAGGGGAGGGGACGGAAGGGGGCCGGACGCATGACACACACACACACACACACAAAACATTTTTTTTCGGCTGCCGTTTCCTGCCGAGCCATCACCACCACCACCATCACGATGAAAAGACCGACAGACATGCCGTTATTGTTTTCCTTTCCCCCCCCCCGAAGTGGCGAAAAGGACTTGTTTCAGATTTAAAAATACCACTACTACTACTACTACTACAACAATAACAAACAACAGCAGTCTTCCCCATGCGGATCAAGATTCACTCACTCTTCTGCTGCGGCGGGCGGTCGTCGCGACCGTGGTCGTCGTCGTAGGCGGCGAGCAAGGCGTTCACGCTGAGCCTCCGTCATGGGAATGACGGCGGGGGGCCTTGGAGGATAGTCGCGTCCCCAAGGAGAGTGCCACCGCCGGTCTGGACTCGCTTGCTCGACCTCGAGGGCCTCACGCAAGGGATCTCCTGGCCCCCCTCCCTCCTCCTCCTCCTCCTCCGGCTCGGTGACCGCCCCAAACAGCGCGGTGGGCGCTATTCCAGTGCCGCGCAGGCGTCGCGCTCGCGTTCGTCTTGGCCGAGCGGATCGTGTTCGTCTTCGTCTTGGCCGCCGAGCCATGACGGGTGTTCGTGGACTGTAGCTGACGACGGGAACGGACGGTCCTTCCTCCTCCTCCTCATCCTCAGGAGATCGTCGCGTTGGGACGGACGGTCCTTCCTCCTCCTCCTCCTCCTCCTCCTCCTCAGGGGATCGTCGTCGTCGTCGTATTGTGGTTATGGAGACCAAGGATATCGTCTCCTCGTTCCATCTGTTCAGGTCCAGGGACGACTGTGGAGATACCTGCCCCGGGGGCGTATCTGGGTCCACAAATATACGGAATCCGGGTGTCGTGGCCCGCGGGGGGGTCCTTGCCGTCGGCTGGCGGCCGCCGTGGCGTCTGCCACTCGTTTGTCGCAGGGCGCGCTTGTCGGCAAGCTCTTTGGCCCGGGCCTTGGCAATCCGCGGGTCGTAGCTACCGTAGGCATTCGAGGGAGTGGACCCCATGCCGTAATGGGTTTGTAGACGTGCGCCCCTCCTCCTCTGTCTGCGGACGGGGACCGACCAAGGCAGTCCAGCGTCGATGGCGCACAGGGCCACCACGGCCCGGTTAAACGAATCGCTGTCGTCGTGGACCATGATCATGCCACGTCCCCTCCATTGGGGCATGTCCTGCGGCGCGCGGGACACGTCATATTGATAGCCGTATCCCGCCATGTTGGTCAACAGGTGGCGCCACGTAGGGTCGCCGCCATATCCGGTAAATTCGTAAACATTGTTCAGTAAAAACTGGACCGCTGTGTCTCGAACTGCCGAGCGATCCCGACGCATAGCCGCCACCTGTCTCTCGGCGTCATCTGGACTCATACCGACATTTTCGATCCATTCCGAGACGGGGGCCACGGCGTCGCGCACTCTGTCGGGTGCGGGGGTGATGTGAGATGCATACATCGTGATGCGGAGTTCGGCCATGGTCTGCAGTTCCGCGATGTTCCAGCGCCGCAGGTCCACCGGATTATTCTGCAGGTCCAGGGTGCTGTGGGACCAGAGCATGGGAACGGATAGGGCCCCCCACGACTCCGTGCTGTTCCATACGAAGGCCGCCTCGTTGACCCAGTCGGCAAAGGTCTGAGGCTGGGCGTCTTGCATGCGCTCCATGGCGTCGCCCCCGCTCTTGCCGTACTCGTTGGCTAATACGTTGATATCGGCGCCTGCGGTGCGCACGGGGCGCGTTTCGGTGCCGTCATCGTTCGTGGGCCCGATTCCCAGAGATCTCCACCGCACGCCCGGATGGCCGAGTCGAGCGGCGGTTGCACATCTGGCGACCCATCGCATGAGCCAATTCATGCGCTCCTCAGCAATCTTGCGATGGAGTCGCATTTTTTTGGTGACAACGCCTCGCCCACTGCCGCTCTCCGCCGGAGGAGTCGTTTCCAGGGTCAACAGCAGGTTGTTCTGCCGAAGATCAATGTGATTGAGCTCTGGCCACAGCTCATACCAGAGCTGATTAGAGGCTCGCCGGCGCTTCTCCTTTGCCGCTTCTCGTTGCTCACGCCGCTCCTCCCGGGTCTTGCGACGCCGCGGCCGCGGCCGCGGTGGTGCCGAGGGCGAGGGGGGCGATGGCGGCGGTGTTGCGAACATCAGGCGCCCGTGTGGCATCTCAGCTCGTCTCTCCTCGCGCTCCTCGCGCTCGGCGGGATGGAAGTGAATCAGCTTTTCCGGTATCGGGTTCCCCTGGGTGTGGCCTCGATCTCGAGTGTTGGGGTAGTTTTCCAAAACGTAGGCCATGGGGTAGAACGTGTCATCACCCTCTTCCTCGCGGGGCATTGGCCTGGTTCCGGAGTGGTCAGTCACGGGTTGAGGCAGGAGAGCCTGTGGCAGGCGCCTCAATTTCATGCCCATAAGTCTGAGGTACCGCAGATGCTGCAGGGGCCAGAAGCCAAGGTCGCGATGCGTCTTGGCCCAGGCCCGGAGCAAGTAACGAGGATTGACGAAATAATCGAGCCACTGGCGGATTTCCGTCCGCGTCGCCATCGTCGACGTCTTTCTCAACCGCAGCGACAGGAAGGACAAATTGCGCAGCTTCAGAATCACGTCGGGCAGCAAGGACGCCCCCCACTCCTCCTGCGACACCATGGTCGATCCCGTCGGGCCGCGGAAGACGCCTCCGGTGTGCAACGCCAAATTGTCCATGTCCAGGTGAGTCAGCCGTATCGGGTCGAAGGTGGCGGTGGACACCACCGCCGGCAGTTTGGTGCGGTACAGGAACATTGGGGGGCCGCCGCCGCCGCCGCCCTCTTGCCATCCTTTGCGCCAGCGGTGCCACGGGGAGAGACGGCAGGGACGGTCCAGCGCGCGCAGGGAAACCACGGACCTGTACACATCCTGACCAAACGCAGAAAGCGATGGTGGGACGAAGATGGCCAAACCCCTGCCGTCGTGTGGAGACCGGCCGACGCCCATGATCCTGCTGGACTGTTGCATGCCCCTTATGATGGAATCGACGTCGTCTCCAGAAGCGACGAGCGTGCTCATGCGTGTGAGGAATGCGGCGCCTGCCGTCAGGTCGCTTGCCGGCATGAACGTAAACCGAGGCCGACCATGCGAGCCCAGGGCCATCGCGGCTGCGGCTGTCAACGCCTTGCGGACTCGCGAGTGGGCTGCTACCGCCCGGTTGTCCAGGGCCTTGCGCAGATTGAGTCCCGAGTGGATGAATCGCCAGGGGCGCATAACCCCGCCCTGCAACAGACTTTGGGTGTCGGTGGTGGCGCGGCCGCCAAACACGGGCAACATGGTTTCGTAAAAGTCGGGAGTGTCCACAACCTCTTCCAGGTCCTCGTAGGTATTCCAGTCGCCCTCCAGGGCTTTGTGTCGCATCTTTTCCATCCACAGGCCCACCTGGCTGGCCAGTTTGTTCAAGGCTGGTCCAGAGGCGATGCGATTGGCTCTTTCGCTCGCGCCGCCATCGCCGCCGGTCGCCAGGGGCAGAGATATGTACGTCAAGCGCGGATACAGATCGACGAATCCCTGTCGCTCCACACGTTGTTGTTCCTCACCACTGTCTGGCATCATCGGGAAGGATGCGTATCCGTATCCGCCGGGGCTGGTTGTTGGATCGGTGCTGGGCCACAGAGACTCCTCGTCGGCCCAACGGTCGTCGTCCAGGATGGGACCGGGCCTCGGCAGATCCTTGAGGATCAGATGACGTTTGTAGCGTCGGCGCATTAATTCGATGCCGAGGTTGTGTTCCAATTCGGCATCGCCGGTTGGCCTGCGAAAAGTGTCCATCGGTGCGTAGAGAAGCATGGACGGAAACTCGTGCATGCGGACGCCCCCCATCCGAAACGCGCGCAACATTTGGAAAGGCCATGTCTTACTTGCCAGATACGTAGTGGCGTACGAAGCCAGGGCTTCATTGTGATAAAACAACTGCCGGGGGGTGGACGGCATCCCCCCACCCCGCGCATTTCGGCTGGCGGTCACGCTGAACACGACCAGGTGGCTGTGCAGGAGCGCGGCGTCGTAGAGGGCCTGCAACCCTCCTCTCTCCAGGAATGAACAGTGCTCCAGCCGCAGGTGCGTCAGCAGGGGCATGGGGGGTCGCTGCGTCCTGCCGCGGAGGCTGCGGTGGGTGTACTCAGTGCTATCGGGTCCCCCGCCGAACATGGGCACGATATCACGAACAATGCCCAACTCTACGCGTAGGAGATCCAGGATGCGGAGGTGGGACTTTATGGACGGCCACCAGGCGTGTGGCAGCCACGACGCATCATAGAACTGGCCTTGCGCCGCCCTATGCCCCAGTCGCGAGGGGTCATTCATGCGCGTCGTGTATAAACGATGCAATATACTGCCCGGGTAGCCGATGCGCTCCACGGAAGCGGCCCCCGCTTCGTTCACCAATGCATCGATGAAGTAATGGTCGTAGTCGCGAGTTCTTTCGATGGCACCGCGACGTCTTTCTGCCGACCATTCCGCCATGAGCGTCTTCACGTCCTCGAGCTCGTAGCGCCGGCCGTTGCTGTGCCAGCGCCAGGGGCCTGCGCCCCCGGTGTCTGCGAGCGTGTCCTCCCAGCCCACCCAGCGGCGCGTTCGCTCCGCATCGGCCGCCCACGACTCCTCCTCAGATTCTTCTCCTCCTGGAAATGCGGGTGGAGTGGTGGGAGGATCCATTTATTTTTTTGAGGTTTTTGCCTTTGACTGTTCTGTCGTCGTTGATGATGATGATTGATTGATATGGAGAGAGAGAGAAGCGAGATGCCCTTCCTATGGTGGCGCTGAAGCGTTTTAAAAAATTAGGTTTCATTCACACCGAACCCCCCGCCCGCCCCCTTGGTCACTCTTACTGTGGCTACACGACTCTGGTCATGTCGCTCCACTGCAGCAGCAGCAGCAGCAGGCCTACGACGCATCGACGGATAGTGGTCTGCGAATGCCCGCCGGCATCCCTCCCGACGGCCGAGGTCGTCCGCCTGGCGCCGTTCCCACCGATGGCGAAGCAATCGCCGACGACCCAGCGGTGCGGCCTCTGGCGCGCAGAGTCGGTGGCCAGCTCGCTGCTGCCCCTCCTCCTCCTCCTCCTCCTCCGATCACGGCGGTGGGGGCCAGCCTATCGCCGGCTGCTGCTGCCGCCGCCGTCGAAAATCGGCCGATGGGGACGGTGGGGGATCGGCGTCGTCCCATCTCCCGCCACAGGGAAAACCCAAAGGCGGCCATGGACGCGATGACCACAAAGACAAAGATGATGATCAGGATGGTGCTGGTGGCTTCGGTAGACGACACGTCGCAGGTCTTGTCTGGCAGGCAGCGACACGACCCTCCCGTACCCGAGGAGTTGAGCACAAAGAACTCATTGATGCCGCAGGGGGAGGCTGCGTTGGTCTGTACCAGGAGCTGCTGCACGCCCAGGTCGAGGTTGCTGTCGACGACCGTCTTGTTGCACACGGCGACGGTGAAGAAATCCTCCAGGCACAGGGTCGAAATATTGCCGGGGAATGTGGCGGTCAGCAGGAAAGTGAAGGTGGGTAGGTTGGGACCAAGATCCTGTCCGAACCTGGTGCTGCAGGTGGGATCGGCGGCGCAGCGGGCCCGCAAAAGTTCCAGGGCCGCAGGGTTGCCCATCATCAGGGTGCACGAGCTGAAATTAGAGGCGCACTCGATGGTGTCGTCATTAAAGTCCAGGATGTCCACGATGGCACCCTCCGCCCCCATCATCGTCGTCGTGAATTGCGATGGATGGAACACCATGATGAAGCCCACGAGCAGGCCGCACTGCAAATAGATGGACCCGGAACCCCGCCGCCGCCGCCGCATGCCCATCAATTGCTGTTGAAGCGTGAAGAACGTGAAGACGACGCTCGTATTCAATATTCCGTGTGCCGTTGTCGTTGCCGATGTCGTCACCAGAGCGGACGGGCCTGCCTGTATCGGATGCGGGACGGGCCGGCTGGTTTCCTGTGCTCTTCCAGTGGGTCGATCTGTGGCTCGCTGACCTGTGGATCCGCAAAGGCTTGGAGGTAGAGACGAAATTCGGCACACAGGGGGGCCACCACGCCCTCGGGCCACAATCGCAAGCCACACAGCAGCCGGTCTTCCCGGTTCAGCGTGAGGGAAGGAGCCCCCACGTTGCACCCCACTTCGAATCCGGGCCCACCGCTGGGGGCGTAGTTGCCGGACTCCCGCAGGGCAGGATCTGCGGCATCGCAGGGGTTGGGTTTGGCAGGGGCGTGATTGCTCTTGGCGCGGTCCTTGCCAAACATCTTTCGGATGTCGTCGTCGGTGGGCATCAGATCCGGGTTGGCGGCGGTAGCGGATGTCGCTGCATCCTCACCGTCGCCGCCGTCGTCTTCATCCAGCCGCTGTCGCAAAAACTCCCGCAGGTTGAAGTAGCACTGGGCATAGTCAGCGGGACGGACCTTGCCCTTGCGTTCCGCACGACGTCGGCGTCGTCGCCTGCGTCGTGGCTGGGTTTTTTTGATGCTTTTCTGTGGAGGAGGAATAGGAGTAGGAATAGGAGTAGGAGCGCCGTTGTGTTGTTGTTGTTGTTGTTGTTGTTGTTGTTGTTGGTGATCGTCCATGATTAATACCACTGCCACCACCACTACTACTATCAGCACTCGTCCCTTCACAGATAAAAATTGATGTTTGGGAATCGTTCGCGGAGTTTTTCTCGAACCTCAAATGCACAGGGACCCGCCCCAAAGATGGAAGAATCCACCTCTATGCCACACAATTCGCCGCTCCGAATTTCCTGCTCGCAGAACCTTGGCGTTTGGACCACACCCACAGCTTCGGCCCAGCGTATCCACTTTTCGGCTCGTTCGATCTCCGGCTGAGCTCTGGCTGCGAGCACCACGTGCCTCACCAAAATTCCGAGCAGCGCCGGAACCATGAGCAGGACGAACACTTTCCAAGGCTCAGTGTTGGATGGGTCAATGGGCCACAGGACCCAAAGCAGCAGCGCGCCAGATATCACTATCACGAACGACGTCCAGATCCAGTCCCATAGACTGACATGTTGCATCATCAATTCGTACGAGAGCCGGTCGGTGGACCGAGCGTTATTATTGTTGTATAGCTGTTGGATGAGGACGGCCGTTTCGGGCCGAACCTTTTGGTTCGTTCATGGTTGCTATCAGTACTCGTCGTCCGTTCACGGATTAAAAGCGATGTTTATGAATCGTTTGCGGATTTCTTCTCGAAGCTCAAATGCGCAGGGACCCGCCCCAAAGATGGAAGGGTCCACCTTTGCGCCACACAATTCGCCGTTCATAATTTCCTGCTCGTAGAATCTTGGCGTCCGGACCACACCCACAGCCTCGGCCCAGCGTATCCACTTTTCGGCTCGTCCGATCTCCCGCAGGACTCGGACGAGCAGCACCAGGCCCGTCGCAATTCCGAGCAACGTCGGGACGACGGTCACGACGATAGCGTCCCATGACACATTGTGTATGTTGATGGGCCACAGGAGCCAGGACAGCAGCGCGCCTGATATTATCATCACGAGCACGGCACATGGGAAAGCCACTAGACGGACATATCGGTCCACCAATATGCGTGCGAGTGGGGAGATGGACCGAGCGTGAGTGTTGTTGTATAGCTGTTGGATGAGGGCGGCCGTTTCGGGCCGAACCAAAGGTTCGTTCATGGTGGTGGTGGTGATCGTGGTGGCGGTAGATGCAGCTCTCCTTATGTCTACTTGCCTGCACGACCACAGGATGAAAAAGAAACTGTGGCTCGGTGTGTCTGATGCGTGGGATTTTTCGTTAGATTTTTTTTGCGTGCAGGTGCCCACATGTGCGGACGCGCAGCAACTCCACCTTTCACGCGTCCGCGGACTGACTGATTGCCATAGGACGGATCGATCGATCGATCGCGCGCGCGCAAACAAAACAAAGAAAAAGTCGCGAGCAGCGCAGAGAACGGCCATACGGCGAGCGAGCGAGCGGGCCAGAGATATAGAGCGAAAAGGGGGAGGCAAAACACGCCAAAAAAATGCCGTCGTCGTTGGGCAATGAGTTCAAGATGAAAAAGTCCAGGGACGGGAAGTTCATGTACGTGTTCGCCTGCTGCCACCCGCGTGCACATCCCGACGGCTACGTTGGGCCCGAGCTGGACTACCGGCGCATGCTGGAGGTCCAGCAGCAGCTCAAGGGCGCTCCGGTGCGGGACAACCACGATCCCAAGAATGTCGGGGTCATCCTGGGCGGCAAGATCGACGGGGAGCGGCAGCTGTGGGCGACCCTGCGACTGCCAATCGACTCGTCCACAGCAGAGGCCGTCGACACCGAAAAGTACCAGGCCGCCAGCCTGGGGATGACCCACGACGTCGACCTCAAAGACGGGGCCGTCGTCCCCGACGGCCGGGGGGTGGAATGGGGCCAAGTCGCGCGGGTGAACCACAGTCGTTTGCAAGAGGTATCCCTGTGCGAGCGGGGGCTCAGTCGCAACACCTGGATCGCCAGCTACTGTTCCGAGCATCCCAGCACAGTCTCGGAGGACGGCAAGCACGCCGAAATATTTTGGCCGGTCATCGTCAGCCTGGCGGGGGGCCCCGCCCCCAAGCCGAACACAGAGGTGTTTACTGCTGACGCAGCAAGCATATTTGCAGCTGCGGCGAGAGGAGATGTTGTCGCCGCCGCCACTAAGGATAAATTGGTAGAGCAGCCGTATCTATCCCCTCGCCGCGCAGGCCCCCTTGGACAGCAGCAACAACAACAACGCCGTGAGTCTGCCGATCAACAAGGTATCGCATCCGTTCTCCACTCACCACCACCAACACACGTTTTTGCGGCATCAGCAGCAAAAAAAGAAGGCCACAACGGCGGATCACATCAACAGTCTGCGGTCGTCGTCACCAACACCAACATGAGTGGCCACCTCCCTTCTGCTCCTCCTCCGGTCGCAGCCCCCTTGGCGTCTGCATCCGCACAAGCACCTCCTGTAGCTGCTCCCATGGCCACGCCTGTTGCCACTGCACCGGCGCCGGCTCATTCCATGATGGCACCGACTCAGCCGGCGCACCAGCCTCGCACCGCGAACGGACAATATGCCGGATGGACGCCGGGTGCTCAGCAGCAGCAGCAGCAGCAGCAGCAGCAGCAACCCATTCCGGCACAAACCCAGACGCAGCCCACCATGCAACAGCTAGGCGCCACGATTGCGGCCAGGGCGGCGGTCGATGCGGTGCGCCAGCGCAATCCTTCCATGCATGCGCATCTGCAACAGGTCGCGCACTCGGCCTTTGGCACATCGGCCAGGCCGCCGCAACAACAACAGCAGCAGCAACAACAGCAACAACAACAACCAATTCCGGCGCAAGCTCAGCCGTCACCGCCGACTCAGGTTCCAGCTCACCAACAGCTGCCGCCGCCTGCTGCGGACCAGGCGCGTGCCGCCGGCACCGACACACAGCAGCAGCCTTCCGCGGCTGACGGCGGTGCTCCGGTTTCAACAACCGCCGCCGCCGCCGCCGCCGTCGCTGCTGCTGCTGACACCACGACCGCCACCACGGGCGAGGTGAAAGAGCCCATGAGCGTGCGGGAAATCGAGCTGCACAAGCAGCTGGCCCTGCTCCAGGCCAGGGCCAGCACCGCAGAGAATGCACACAAGGGCCTGATGGCTGATCTTACAAAGGCCTGGGGCACCGGTGACAAGGAAATCATCCTGCAGCACGCCCAGGAGGGGCAGCGCAGGCTGATGGCCGAACGGAACAAGCTGGCCCTGAGCGTGACCGAACTGATGCCTGACTGGCAGAAACACGCGTCGACGGATCAGGCGCGCACGTACCTAGAAAACATCGGACAAACGATTCAGAAGTTCGTCGTAAGCGACCCTGCTATCGTAAACGATCCAGCGAAGCTACAAACGGCTGCCATGCTGGCCGACACTCTCGGATCTGTGGCCGCAGCACAGTCCACCTATCGCGAATCAAGCCAGAAGGAACTTGCGGCCTTGCGGCAGACCGTCCAAAACCTGAGCAGAGAGAAGGAGACCCACCGCCTTCGAAGCGAAAAGCTGGAGGAGGTCTTGAACCTGACACGACAGAGCATGCCCGCAG
>SDBT01010797.1_pt1 | contig 14722 bp, 17 predicted proteins | sample 2277101 | NCBI WGS metagenome assembly SDBT01 (sample SAMN10404973, study PRJNA504765) | marine sediment metagenome | isolation source: marine sediment core GS10_PC15, 103 cmbsf | place: Arctic Ocean: Southern Knipovich Ridge | collected 2010
TTAATTAGTTATTTTGGATTGTGGGATGATATTATGAATGTGATTGTAAAAACATTTAATTATTTAAGGAAAGAATTTAAATGGATTGATGATATGTCAAATTCATTATCTTCTGCATACGATTCAATTTCTTCTGCTGTAGGAGGTGCTTTAGGCTTTTCAGATAAAACCATGAAAGCAGAAATCACACAAAAAGCAATCCTTGCCCAACAGGGACGGTTAGACGTCCTGGAACAAAAGGGCAAGGATTCCGTATTGCGGATTCAGCGTCTTGAAAGCACCCTTTCGACGCAATCCAAAATCATCGAGTCTAATCGGCAATCGCTGAAAGGCACGATGCACTTTCGTTTGAGGATTGACCAGTCCGGTCGTGTGACCGGAGTTGATTCTCGCTAATCTCTTCTCACAAGGAGAAACCAGTGGTCGATCTCGATAGTATGTTGGCAGCAAATCTGTCAGTAGTGGCTCAACAGGGCGTAGCCGACAACCAGCGTTTGTCGATGCATACGCAGTTGGCCTTCCAGAAGGACTTGTTCCAGGGTGGTCAGGCCGAAACCGGTGTCATGCTCGCGGGCATGAATGCCGCCGACCGAACCCCCGTTGTGAAAGCGTAGTGCTTTGAACGACCAACGTGAAGACACCGAAGATAGAGTCAGAACGAAACGTCAGTTTCGATCGGCCAATCTCTGGAACTTGATGAACGTTTTCAAGCGTGAAGGGGATGCCCAACGGGCGGCCTCTGCAAAGCAAAACGGTATTCAAGCTGCGGACTTGCCGGGCTATGGCTCTGAGATTCCTTTTGGGAATACGACAATCTTTCAGTCTTCTACGGGATCGCCGCTTGGTAAATTAACCCAAGTGGCGGTCCTTGCGTTGGCCGCTGGTGCTGCTGGTTTTGGTCTGAACACTCTTATTAACCCACCCAAACCAGTGGTTACACCCCCGCCGGTTAATGCAGTATTAGAATGGGAGATTGTACCTGATGGAGAATCAAGACGAAGTAGCAGTGAAAGCTTTCATGGAGAAGAACGAAGAGTTCTTGAAGAAGCATCACAAAGCGGTGACAGCAACACTTGAGGAACATATACCTCAGCTCTCGCCGGAAATAACACTCCCTGAGATTTTGGATGCTGATATCAGGGAGGCTTTCAATGCCGCTGGTCAGCATCAAATGTCGCAATTGATTATCTTGCAAATGCAGACGATCAAACGACTTGGTGAGTTGAAAGAAATACTGGGTAAGCAACTCATCATACCCGACCCACGTATCCCAAGTGAGGAGATTGAAACCGATGAAGAGTAACCTCTTGCTAATTCTAGCAATGTCTCTGTTTGCGAGTGTTGCCGTGGCCCAGTGTGAAAATGGCCGATGCTATCGAGCACCGAGACCCACACTGGCTCCATCGCAACCTATCCTGTCAACGCCGAAGGTCCGTCGGATTAAGCGGAGTGTTTTGATTGGCGGTTCACGCTATCGAACATATTTTGCTCCGCGATAGTTTCGGCAGTACCGATGGCAACGTTCCTGCTCGAACGGACGTTGTCGCTAACTAAGGAAACCCTATGTGGAATTTGTCTGACATACTGACGACCATTACAGTCATCACGCTATTGGCCTTGGTGATTGGTGATCGTGCATTAGGTTGGCTTAAAACCCGTGGGGTAGATTTATCCAAAATGGGTGAACTGTATGAACTCTCATACAACACTCACCAGGATACTCAAGAGCTACTGAAACGGTTTGACGACAGTTCTCTTGAGACTGCTATTCGTGCATTGGCGGACAATGTTGCAGCACAAACCTTGCTATTGCAAGAAATGGTTCAGCAGAACAAGTTGAATCATCAGGAACACAGGCTGATCCTTGACCAAATTGGTAGGAAACGCTAACCGTCAATCTCCTTGGGTGGCCTTGGGTGGTGGGGCTTCGTAAGTCCCACCCCCAAGGTATTTTCAACTTTTTGTGAAGGACCTTTCTAATGACTTACAGAACCGCTAATTTCCCCACGACCCCGTGGGCACCAGCTACTGCTCAACGCTCAGGACAGGGTGCTCATAAGGCCCCGGATGCGAGTGACTGGGACGACATCATGGCCGAGATCATCGCGATCTCGACGCACCTCTACCCGGTTGCGGCTGATACCACCATCTGGTGTGCCCCATGGGGTAAGTCCACCGCAACTGGCAGCGTTATCAATCCGTACGCGACTCTTGCTTTGGCGTTGGCTGCGGTTGATTCGGACGATACCACCATCTGCCTGATGCCTGGTACGTACACGCATGCCGCAGAGCTTTCAATCGTTGGTACGTACACTGGTATCAAGATCGTCGGTATCGGTGGTTCGGATGTTACCATCCTTGACCATACCACTACTGACGATCAGGCGATCTCGATTACGCCCGCTATCGCTACGGCGTTTGCGGTTACGATTCAGGGTATTACCATCTTGCAGTACGCTGCAAAGATCGGTATCCTGATTGATGATACTGGCCATACGGTCAATACCATCACTGTCAATCTGAAGGACGTCAAGCTTACGATGGACACGTCCGGTGATTCGCTCGCATTGGTCCACGCTGTCGATATTGGGGTTATCCTCAATATCGACGATTGTGTCTTCACTGGACTTTGCGACCTCGATGTTGCGAGTACGAGTGACGTGTTCACCTGGCGTGGTGGTGTGATGAAGGTAATTGATACGTCCGTAACTGACTTTGTTATGGCGATCAATCTGTTCTACACGACGCTGACCTCCCTCACCGGTGGTCATGCTTCGCAGGTTGCCTCGCCATTGCATTGTACGGCTGATGACCTCACTCTGTTCGTTGCCGCCGACGTTGCAACCCAAACAGGTACTGCCGCGTTGCCGCTCAGCTAACCCTACCCGACAGGACTCAATGGCCGTCCCCTTCGGGGGGACGGCTGGCGAGTCTTGATAATTTTAACAAAGGGCTCACACCGTGCCTCAAATTGATCAAAAATTTGAAAGGTGGAATGTAGCGATTCACCACCCAAGGGAGAGATGCGAGGGGACTAGCCAATCAACTGGTTCGTGCCCATTCCTCAAAGTTGAGGGAAGCCAATACTGTATGCGGCATGGTGGTAGTCATGTCGTACGCAAAGAACAACAGGAGGCCCTACGTAATTATCGGCTAGGTAAGTGGAAAGCCCGAGTTGGCGAGTTTGCAGATAGTCAAGGACTCAAATCATTACGTGAAGAAATTGGTATTCTCCGTGTGATCCTTGAGGAAATGATGAACCAGTGCAATGATGCAACTGAGCTATTACTCTTTTCGGTACGCATGGCTGATCTTGTAATGAAAATTGAGAAGCTGGTTGCTAGTTGTGACAAAATGGAAGGTAAGATGGGTCTACTGTTAAGTAAAGACTCAGTCTTGCAACTTGCATCCGAATTTGTTGAAATTATCAATGGTGAAATTGAGGATATGGAAGTCATTGACAGAATCAGTATGAAGATGATGCAAGCCACATTACGGATGCAGAATCCCGTTGTTAATGCACCTGGAACTGGTGGGCAACTCGCACTACGCTAACTTACGTCTTGGTTTGCAAGACGGTACTCCACTGGAGGATAGGGATGCATGCATTAGCCGAACTACTTACGAAGAGACTTTCAACAGGCTTAAAACGCAAAAGTATTACGACACCCTCGCAATGGGCTGAACAATACCGCGTTATGGGTCAACCTTATCCAGGACCGTGGACATTTGATCGCCATCCGTGGCTGAGAGGGATGCATGATAGCGAAGCTGAATTCAATGTGGGCCAGAAGGCCGCACAGATGGGCTTTACGGAGACTGTGCTTAACATCACTTTTTTCTATATTGATGTGCATGGCGTGGATTGCCTTTATGTGTTACCTGCTAAAACCCCTGATGCCAGTGATTTTAGTGCTGCTCGTTTTGATCCTGCTATTGATCTTTCTGAGCATTTGCAATCAATTTTTTCCGACGTTAAGAACGTCGGCCATAAGCGTGCAGGAAATACTAATCTGTACATTCGAGGAAGTAAGTCTCGATCCGGGTTGAAGTCGGTACCAGTCGGCGTCTTGATCCTTGATGAAAAAGACGAAATGAACCAAGCTAACATTCCGCTTGCTCGGGAAAGACAATCGGGATACAGTATGGGTGTGACATGGGAGATTTCAACTCCCACAGTTGACGACCTGGGGATTAACGAAACATTCAAGAGTTCAACCCAAGAGGAATTCACATTTAAGTGCCCCGGTTGTAGTAAATATATCAATCTTGAATTCCCACGGAATATGCAAATCCGCGGTGACCACCATGAAGACCCGGACACAGCTAAGTCGTATCTCAAATGTCATCGTTGCGAGAAGGAACTCAAACATGAAGAGAAACGATTCTTCCTAAAAGACGGGATATGGGTTCCACTATATAAGGACAAACCATATCGGGGCTTTGGCGTAAGCCAGATGTATTCGAGTTCATTCAAGGCCCACCCTAGTAAATTTATCAAATCCTACTTCCTTGCACAAACAAACGCCGCAGATGAACAGGAATTTTATAACTCGAAACTCGGCAAGCCGCATATTGTTGAGGGGGCACGTGTGACTGATGCCGAAATTAAGAGTTGCCTCGGCGAACACACAATGTATGAAGCCTTTAATGGGCAGCTTGTGACGATGGGGGTAGATGTAGGAAACTGGTTGCATTATGAAATCAATCGGTGGTATTTGCCAAAAGACTGTGGTGTAAATATCAATACTTATGCACGGTGTCAAGTTATAAAGATAGGGAAATGTAGAGATTTTGAGCAACTTGACATGTTCATGGAAGCGTTCAATGTACGTCATGCTGTCATTGATGCTCAGCCTGAACGCCGAAAAGCGAAAGAATTTGTACAACGCTGGTATGGTCACGCCAATATCTGTTTTTATGGGAGTGGAATTGCTGGCAAAGATATTCATGTCAACGAAGAAGAACTTTCAGTAACTGTTGACCGGACATCTTGGTTAGATTTATCATTAGGGCGGTTCCGAACACGGTCGATTTCGTTACCTAGAGACACACCGAATGAGTACAAGGATCACTTAAAAGCTCCCGTCCGAATTTACGAAAAGGATAGGGATGGTAACTTAATTGGGCGGTATGTTAAGGGCCAAAACGCTCAAGACCATCACGCTCATTCTAGGAATTACTCAGAAATTGCACTACCATTGGCATTTTCAGTTGGCGTTGCACAAGATATGGAGTCTCCGGCATGATTGTTGACAGAATACAAGCTATAATCAGTAGCAAAGTCAAACTGGGCAACCTCAAGCACCCAACTTATGCTGATATGACAGCAGCCTGGACGAAATTTAGGTTGGTGGCAATGGGTGGTGATGCATTTATTGCCAAATATCTGAAAACATTCTCCAAACGTGAAGATACAGATGAATTCAACAGCCGTAAGGAGATTACGTACGTCCCAGCTTTCGCTAAAGCCGCCGTTGGTGAAGTTAAGGACTCAATTTTCCAACGTATTAGTGATGTGACCCGTGAAGGCGGCCCACAGTCGTATATTAACGCATGTGCGGGTAAATTGCGTGGTGTCGATCTAAAAGGGAGCAGTATGAATAGCTTCGTTGGTCGGCATATTTTACCTGATCTGTTATCAATGGGTAAAATTGGCGTTTTTGTCGATATGCCAGCTCTTAATGGTCCAACATTAGCCTCAAAAGGGTCGGCTAGACCGTATTTATATACATATAAAGCTGAGGACATCTTGAACTGGGAAATTGATAACACAAATGAGGATGCTGAATTCAAGAGCCTTCTATTGCGTGATTTTGCCTATACGAGAGACGGAGCAACTGGGTTACCGTCAGAATCTGAGGAACGCTTCCGTTATATGTGGGTTGAGGATAGTAGAGTTCATGCTCAACTCTTTAATAAGGAATCCAAACCAATCAACGCAAATGGTGTTGAGGGTGTTGCAGTCATTACGATTGATTTACCCACAATCCCATTTGTTCTGTTTGACATTGCTGAGAGTTTGCTAACGGATGTAGCTAACTACCAGATAGCTTTGTTAAATCTAGCAAGTTCAGACATCGCCTATTCATTACGGGCGAACTTCCCATTTTATGTTGAACAATTCGATATGAAATCGGAAAGTGCGTATCTTCGCCGTCCTTCAGCGGGTGACGGGACCGATACTGATGGTGTTACGATCAGAAAACCAGGGGAAGCTTCAGATGCCAAGATAGGTCGTACAGATGAAATCAAGGTTGGTACAGCATCCGGCCGACGTGTCCCCAAGGGTTTGGAGATGCCGGAATTTATCCATCCGTCACCAGAGCCTTTGTTGGCGTCGATGAAGAAGCAAGACGAGTTGAAGGCGGATATCCGTACTTTGATAAAATTAGCAGTGGCTCAATTGGCACCCAAGCTGGCATCGGCCGAAAGTAAAGGCTTTGACGAGCGTAGCCTTGAGGCTGGTTTGAGTGCAATTGGTATGGAACTCGAACACTGTGAGCGTGGCATTGCTCGCCATTGGGCTGCATACGAAGATAAGAGTGGAGATCAGCCCACTATCACATACCCGAAACGCTATGATTTACGATCCGATGAAGATAATCGGAAAGAAGCAAAAGAACTCCGTGAGTCTGCCAAGGCTGTACCTTCAACTGCTTTCCGTAAGGAAGCAATGAAACGTGTCGCGACAATCAATGTAGGTACAGAGGTTTCAATCGAAACTCTTGAGAAAATCCACAAGGAGATTGACGAAGCAGAAGTTGTCATTGTGGATGCACAGGAGCTAAAAGATGACATTGAAGTTGGGCTTATTGATCTTGAAACGGCATCAAAGGCTAAGAGTTATCCTGCTGGTGCGGTTGCTAAGGCGAAGAAGGATCATGCAGAGCGGGCCGCACGGATTGCGGAGTCGCAATCTCAGGCCAGAGGTGTGAAGGACATGGCTGGTCTTGCTAATGCTAGCAGAAATGAGAAGCAAGAGACCACTGAAGACATCACCGTCAAAGATAACACACGCGGCGGAGCAAAATAATGGCTATTTTTCTCTTAGAAAGTTTTGAGGGTATTGAAGACCCAGAGGATAAGTATACCATTGAAACTCCGGCTCTGGTTACTATCGACAGTTCATTATCCCGTAGCGGCTCGCAGTGCTTGAAAACATCATATCGTTACTGGTTTCAAATGAATTTTTCATCACTTGATACTGGTATTATTGGTTTTGCCTATAGATTTACTGGAGTTTCCACGACGTCATTGACCGCTGAACTTATTCTGTTTTATAGCCCGGCTGGCAAACAAATAGCACTTCATGTGGACCTTGTTGGGCGTATGTCTTTAGTTCAGGGGACTACTGTACTTGCATATGCAAAGAAAGCAATAATTCAAGATAGATGGCATTATATTGAAGTCAAATGGAATTGTGTAAATAGTATTGGTGCTGATACTTTTATCGTTCGACTTGATGGTGAAGAGATGATAAATCTTCCAGCGACAACAGATTGCCAATATCAAGCTTCATCAGGTGTAACAAGAATATACATTCAAGGTGTGAATCACGCAATATTTAATTGGTTTGATGATTTGTATCTATTGGACTTAACAGGTGCGGCACCTAATAATGACTTTCTTGGCGATATTCAGATTACAGCATTAAATCCTAATGGTAATGGGGCTACGAATGACTTCACAGGTAGTGATGCTGATAGCACAGATAATTATCTTCATGTCGATGAAGCCGTACCAGATTGGGACACAAGTTATGTAGAGTCCAGTACGGTATCACATGTTGATTTATACACTTATGAGGATCTGTCTGGCACACCCACAATTTATGCAGTTCAAGCTGTAGCAGTTGTTAAAAAGGATGATGCAAGTGCTAAAACTAGCAAACTTTTGACCCGTGTGAATGGGACAAACTATGAAGGATCAGCTTTTGCACCTACTAATGGGGCATATGGATATTTTACTGAAATTTGGGCATTGAACCCTGATGATTCGGCTACATGGGTAAAAGCTGACGTTGATGGGGCAGAATTTGGGATTAAGGTGGAATCATGACACTACGTCTCATTGAAGGTTTTGATGGCTTAACAGATTTGACGGATAAGTATTCTGTAACCTCAAATTGGACTGTCAGTGCGACTCAAAAACGTACTGGGACACAAAGTATGAGATGTGGGGGGTCCACAACAGATTATGCTTGGGTCCCAATTCCAGGGGCGACCCCAAGTAATGAAATTTATATTGGCTTTGCTTTTCGGCTTTCTGTTATTCCTGCATTGAGCAATTATGCAATAGTTCGTTTTTATGGGGGTGGTATAGTAGGGGCACATTTTTCACTAAAAAGTGATGGTGCAATTCAAATAGCGGGTAGTGCAGTTCAAATAGATTCAGGGGCAAACGTATTAGAAGTTGATACGTGGTATTATATTGAAATTAAGATGATTAAGTCGAATAGTTCAAGTGCTGGCGACGTTATTGTGATGGTCGACGGTGATGAATGGATCAATTGCGGAACCGGTCTTGATTTCCTTTCCGGTTCTAATAATTGGACGGACTGTATTATGTTTCGTGGGTATTCAGGTAGTATACGTTATTTTGATGATATCTATATTTGTGATGAAACTGGATCAGCCCCAACTAATACTTTTCTTGGGGAAATAAAAGTTGCTGTCCTTAGTCCAGATGGTAATGGGAATCAAAACAATTTTGTTGGCAGTGATGCCGATAGTACAGATAATTATCTCCATGTTGATGATACAACTGATGATGATGATTCATCTTATGTTGAGTCTGCAACGGTATCTGATCTTGATTTGTATACATTTGAAAATATGCCAGAGGCATCTGATTCAATCCTTGGGGTACAGGTTAGTAGTTATGTTAAGAAAGATGCAGTTGGGCGTCGACTTGGCCGACATGTGACCCGTGTAAATGGGTCAAACTATGAGGGTGCGAGTTTTGGTGCAAATAGCACTGACTATCTGTTTGCGGATACAATCTGGGAATTGAATCCGGATGATGCTGCAGCATGGGTAGATGCAGATATTAACGCGGCTGAATTTGGTCTCAAGGTTCAAGCATGACAGTTATACGATCAACAACTCAAATTGTTGAAGTTGCTGAGGTTTTTGATGCTAATTTGCGTCAGACACAGCAATTTATTCAAGTCGCATACTTGGTGGCAACTTCATCAATTTATGAAGAAAACCCAAGTAATGCATTATCACTAACTCAGTCGGCTGTTACTGAAAATATACTTAATTTACCGGCATCGAATGCATTATCACTAAGCCAGGGCACAGTAACCTATGCTAATGTACGTGTAGGTAACTCATTATTCCTGACACAAATCGCGGTAGCAGAAACAATAATATATCAAGCACTGGTAGGTACGTTATCTCTAACACAAGCGGTACTATACAATCAACAAGTCGCACTAGCCGCATCGCATGAATTATCTCTTGCACAAGCAGCGACAAACAACTTACAGCTACCAACAGAGACAGCGAGCAATGCTTTATCGCTTACGCAGTCTGTGGACTGGGCAAGACTCTGTGAGTCGATCCTAGTATTGACCCAGAGTGCATCCGTCGTTGACGGTGCTATAGCTGAGACAGCTAGTAATAGCTTGTCCCTGACGCAGTCAGCGACACCTGAGACAGTCCTAACGAACATAGTGTCCTCGGCACTGGCTTTGACCCAGACGGCCGTAGGCCCGATCATTGTCGTTGGTGCAACTAACATAAGTAGTACGTTAATCCTGACTCAAATGGTAGTTGGGACAATCAAAGAGAATTATATAATACTTTCGTCACTAGGCGTATCGGTCCTACTTCCCGCACCTGAACTGGACGACAAGGAAAACAGTCTTTCGGAAATGGCAGTGAAGCGGGCGATGGATGGCACGATACGTACGTATGTGAAGAAATCACCGAACCGTATGCTCAGTTATACTTTTGACTTATCACGGGCAAAGGGTTTGGAGTTACAAGCATTCCTAACAGCCTATAATGGTAATTCTATCAGACTTCAGAATTGGAAGGCAGAGGTGTGGGAAACACACCTTATGACGAACCCAGTCAATTACACGCAGAACCGTAAGGGCCCCAACGTCGGTGTGAATTTGCAATTCGAGGGAATAAAAATCTCAGGATGATTATTACAGCAAAAGATCAACAGCGATTCTGGTCCCATGTAATAGAGGAGAAAGCATGTACGGCTCAATAGCACTAGCGAATACCTACTTTGGGACACGACTTGAAACAGGTGTGTGGGATGATGCTATTCCTGGTGACCGCACAGCGGCCCTCACAATGGCGACGAAAGCAATTGATAGGCTGAACTTCGTCGGTGATGTTGCAACTCTAGGACAAGATAATCAATTCCCACGCGGCGAGGATACAGACGTTCCAGACGACATTTTGGAAGCAACGTATGAGTGTGCTATCGCATTCCTCGACGGTGTTGACCTCGAACTGGAACAGGAAATGGTTGGCGTTAATTCAGACGCATACTCCGGTGTGAGGACTACCTACGACTCGCACAATAGACAGGATCATATCAAGGCGGGGATTCCGAGCTATCAGGCTTGGTGTCTTCTCCTGCAATACTTGCATGATCCCCGGGAGGTTATTGTACGTAGGGTTTCTTGAGGAGATTCGACATGACTTTTCGTAACTTTAGCAATGATCCGTTCCAGCTTGTCTATGATAATGAGGGCAAGGGTGGTGATGGTGATGGTGATGGTGACGGAAAAGGAGGTGATGGTAGATCTGGTGACGATGATGGTGGCGGCGGTGGTGATAGCAAGCTTACTTTCACACAGCCGGAGTTGAATAAGTTAATGGCGGACAACCGCCGAAAACTGACAACTCAGAATGCAACACTGGTACAAGAGCTTTCGGCTCTGAAAGACCAGGCGAATTTAACGACCACCGAAAAAGAGGAGTTGGAGGGTCGGATTGAGGCACTGCAAACGCAGTTCCTCAGTAAGGAAGAGCTTGCCAAGCGGGCATCGACGAAGTCAGCCAAAGAGCATGAGGCTTTGGTTACTGGACTCAAAGCAGAAGGTGAAGCTTGGAAAGGTCTCTACACGAAAGAGCGAGTAACGACGGCCTTGACCACGGCGGCTATTGAAGCCAAAGCTACGGTTCCCGGTCAAATCGTTGCTCTCTTGGAGAGCACAACTTATCTGGCTGAAAAGCTAGGTGAGGATGGCAAGCCAACTGGCGAATTTGTGCCGATGGTGAAATTCCAGGATACAAATGAGGAAGGTAAGCCTGTAACACTTGACTTGGCACCCGCTGCCGCATTGAAGAGAATGCAGGAACTTCCCGATGCTTTCGGGAACCTGTTCATCAATCCGGGTACGGGTGGCATGGGTGGAGATAGCGGTTCCAGTGGTGGCAAAGGTGGTGGTGTAACCATCGAGCAACTGAAGGACCCGGCTTTCTACGCAAAGTGGCGAAAGGAAAATCCTGGAGCCGATCCGACAAAAGTAGGCTAGTGTTTTGCTAGTTCTACCAATTTCTCTTGAAAGAAAAGGTTCAGCAATGAATTTGCTTTTTACAAACCCATTCCAACTTGTGTATGAAAACTCGCTCGATGCTTTCATTCCCGAGATTTGGGCAAACGAGTCGGTCTCAATCCTGTTGGAAAACATGGTTGCGTCGGGTATGGTCCATCGTGACTTCGAGGATAGTCTCTCGAAGTTTGGTGATATTGTCCATACGCGGAAGCCCGCGTCTTTCACTGCTAAGCGGAAGACCAAAGAGGATGATGTTACCATCCAGAATGCTGAGGCGACCGACATTCAGGTGCCGTTGAATCAGCATCTCCACACGTCCTTCACCTTGAAGGATGAAGATCTGACGAAGTCCTTCCAGGAACTTCGTGCAACGTTCCTTACTCCGGCGATTGTCTCGCTGGCCCAGGCGATGGACAAGATCACTCTCGGTCAAGTCTATCAGTTCATGGCTAACCAGCAGGGTGCTCTCGCTTTGGGTTCCGGCAGTACCGTCAAGGGTTACATGCTGGAGACGAAGAAGCGTCTAACCATCAATAAGGCCCCCGAAGCTGGTCGTCATCTCATTATTGGTCCCGAAACCGAAGAGGACATGCTGAGTCTCGATACGTTCGTCGAAGCCGACAAGGTCGGTGATGATGGTACGGCTCTACGTGAGGCGAGTCTGGGACGGAAGTTCGGCTTTGGTATTTTCCAGTGCCAGAACACTCCGTCGGTAACCGTCACGGTTGCGGCCGCAACGGCTCAGGTCGATCAGGAATCGGCCCCGACGGGTTATGCCGCTGGTTCAACCACGATCCATGTGGATACGGCTGGTTCGCAGTTTGAGAACAAGCCCGGTGATTTTATCAAAATCGCCGGTGACAATACCGTGCAACGTGTCACGGCTTGTGGTTCTCTCGCTTCGCAGGATATTACCCTGACGGTCAGTCCCGGTATTCGGAATGCAGTGGCGGATGAAGCCGTTGTTACCCGGTACGAGAATGCCGCAATCAATTTCAGTGCCGGCTATGCTGCTGGCTACGCGAAGGGTATTGCCGTCAGTGGTTACACTGGGGCAATCGAAGAAGGCACGCTGATTGCGTTTTCGACGGAAGGCACGCCGGATGTACCCATCACTGGCTACTACTGCGTGATTTCCACCACGGAAACGGCCGGAAATACGACCGAGATCATGCTCGATCGTCCACTCGTGACGGGTGTTGTTGACGGCGATGTCGTCAACCTTGGCCCAACCGGTGAGTTCAACTTCGCTTTCGAGCGAAATTGTCTCGCCCTCGTCATCCGGCCGCTTGTGGCCGTCCCGGGTGGTATGGGTGCTCTGTCGGCGAACGCCTCATTCGGTGATGTATCCGTTCGCGTGACCGTGAGTTATGAAGGTCGCGGCCAGGGTCTCCTGGTGACGGTTGACCTCTTGTGTGGCGTAGCCACGCTCGACACCAATCTCGGTGCGATCATGCTTGGCTAGGTTTCATTGGCTGACTACCCACCCCTCGGGGTGGGTAGTTGGTCTTTGATAATTTCAACAAGGTTCATGTAATGGCTCGACGAAATCGCCTTCGATTTGTAAAACGGACGATTTATCGCCTGAAACGATCGTACGGTGTTCCTTTGGATTTGTATACACAGACCCTTGGGGATACTGATACGCGAACAGGCGAGAAAACAATATCGTATACAAAGGCCCATATCCGGAAAGCAATTGTTCAACCAGCACGAACACATCGTGAATTCGTCTATGACTTGGCTTATATTTCTGCAAATAAAGACTTCACAACTGGTGGGTTCTTTGACGCATCAGATAGGCGTGTCATTCTTGATAGAAGTGACTTACCGGCTGATTGGGTTATGAATAACGACCAGTTTGTTATTTTTGACAATCGACGATTTGATGTCAAAAGTTATTATGAATTTGAAACGAACACTGGGTATATCCTCGTTCTCCGGGAGTCCGTAGGACAGAAAATAGTACGACTTGAAGAGGGTACTTCAATTCTCACTCTGCAAGATTCCGCCGCTGGAGTAATTTAATGCCTATCAATCCATACTGGATACGTTGGACAGTTGCATCAATTGCGACGCACTTCACTGCTGCTAGGGGTAACTATCCTCTGTATCTTGAAGGTGACGAACGTGATACTGACCAACTAAAGAACTTCGGTGAACTCCGTATTGATGGTCCTTTTATAAAGACTCTACCGATGGGGTTGTTCTATCTGGATATTGAAGTCAATGTGCTTATTCAATCGCACATGGACCCGACAAACTTATATGTAGGCTTAACGGCAGCCGGTGTTTTTGCCGCGGCTTTTGCTAATGTTATCAAAGCGTACAAATTTGGAAATGGTGTCGCAGACGATGATACCTTACTTGGGTGCTATCGCCTGAGAAATGCACGTAATGACAATACGGTTGACATTAGTCAGTTCGGCATTGTTAGTAAAGACACTCGATTGACACAAATCACAATCGAGGGCCACTATCGCATGGAACTTCAAACGTAAAGGGGCCATACATGGCAAAAATCGACCTCAAGAACGCAACCGTCAAATTATGGGATGGTACGCTCGGGACTCTTACCACCACTAACACTGGTGGGGACGATGGAAAGATTCTGCTTACGGCTATCAGTAAGCACATTGGTACTAACAAGATTGCTATTACCCTGGTTGATCCCGGGGAAGATGCTTCGCTTAGTGTCGCTGTGACGGGTCGTAGTATTGTTGTCACCCTCGCTTATGCAACGGGTGCAATTACTACAACGGCCACGCTGTTGGCGGCTGCAATTGATGGGGATGCGGATGCCTCTGCCCTTGTAACCGTTACTCAGGTTGGCACTGGTGCTGGTGATGTTGAAGCTCAGGCTATCACAACTTTGGATGGTCAACTGAGTTTGAGTATCAAAATCGGTGAGGGGACAGCCTCCTATTCTGAGAAGAAACCGCGTGAATTCGTTAAGGATCGCGGAAATCTTGACACCGTACGTGATGCGGATCAGGAACCGATGGATGTTTCGTTTGACTTCATTTGGGATTTCATTGTCAATGAAGCGGGTGGATCAACACCCACAGTCGAGGAAGCTCTAAAGTATACGGGCGTCGCAGTGACGAATACTTGGCTTACCACGGCTACGGATGTTTGCCAGCCGTATTGTATTGATATTGAAATTGTCAATGCACCGGAGTGTACTAC
>SDBT01010798.1_pt1 | contig 14722 bp, 9 predicted proteins | sample 2277101 | NCBI WGS metagenome assembly SDBT01 (sample SAMN10404973, study PRJNA504765) | marine sediment metagenome | isolation source: marine sediment core GS10_PC15, 103 cmbsf | place: Arctic Ocean: Southern Knipovich Ridge | collected 2010
ATAAATCGCGTCTTTACCTTAATGCTTTATTTTTAATAATTAATAGATAGATTTCAATTCCGTCAAAACTACTAATCACTTGTATAATCTTCAAGAAAATAAACTCGATGCTCGGTGCTCGGTTCTCGTCGCTCGAAGTTTATCTGATTCTAATTACTATTAATATATCTTTGTACTGCTCCCTCATCTCATTTCAAGAGAGGCGGCCAGGGGGTTGTGAGATTTGATTATCAAAACACCCCCCTATATCCCTCCCGCAGTTGCGGGACAGGCTCCTTGATAGGGGGGAGTATATCTCGCAAATTCATATTCCAGTATCCAGTATCCAGTATCCAGTATCCAGTATCCAGTATCCAGTATCCAGTATCCAGTATCCAGTATCCAGCATCGAGTAGTAATCCTGTTTAAAAATAAACATCATATACCTAACTTATCAATTGACTGAATCAACCTCAAAAATTTTTCCATTTACCTTTGACACTCTCGCTTGATATATAAGCAGAAAAAATGGAAAACTAACCAGGAGGTTGTTATGAATATTGTCAAATTAATTCAATCTGTACTCATTCTTCTTGCTATACCAAACCTATGTATGTATGGCCAGACATTAGAAGATATAGAAGCAGATAAAACTCTGTCACCATATTTTTTTGTAAAAAGTGACAATCCGGATCTGGATCAATTACCATTAAAAAATACCTATGCTGATGTGAATATTGTCGGGGTGATTGCTGATGTTCAGGTGGTTCAGGTATACAAAAATGAGGGAAAATCTGTACTGGAAGCCATCTATATTTTTCCTGCTTCCACCAGAGCGGCTGTTTATGATATGAAGATGACTATTGGAGAAAGGGTTATCCGGGCAAAAATTAAAGAGAGAAAAGACGCACGCCAGGAATATGAACAGGCTCTTAAAGAAGGCCGGACAGCTTCCTTACTTGAACAACAGAGACCTAATGTGTTTCAAATGAATGTAGGAAATATTCTACCAGGTGATGAAATAAAGGTAGAGTTATACTACACTGAGCTTCTTCTCGCTGAAGAAAAAACCTATGAGTTTACCTATCCGACTGTGGTGGGACCACGCTATTCGAATCAATCCGAAAACGATGCCAATGCTGACCAGTGGGTAAAAAATCCCTATTTGCATGAAGGAGAAGACCCAGCTTATAGTTTTGATATTAATGTTCATATTTCGGCCGGAATGCCGCTCAAAGATATTTTTTGTACATCACACACTATTGATATTGATTACAAAAGCGAAGATGAAGCATCGATTGCGTTGACAAAAGGTGAAAATAAAAAAGGTGATCGTGATTTTATCCTGAAATATCGTCTTAACGGAGATGAAATAGCACCGGGATTGTTGTTGCATCGGGGTGAAAAGGAGAATTTTTTTCTGATGATGCTTCAGCCCCCAAAAAGGATCAAAACCGACCAAATGCCTTACAGGGAATATATTTTTATCGTCGATGTTTCTGGCTCTATGAATGGTTTCCCTTTGGATATCTCAAAAGAACTCCTTCGCAAATTAATTGGAAATCTACAAAAAGGAGACCGGTTTAATGTTTTATTGTTTGCTGCCGGATCCAGTATTATGGCGGAAAAGTCATTACCGGCAACCGAAGAAAATATAAATAAGGCTATCCGTTTAATTGAAAGAGAACGTGGGGGAGGAGGAACCGAATTACTTCCTGCACTTAAACGTGCTCTCGCTCTCCCTCGCAGCGAAGGATTTTCCCGTACTGTTGTAATTGCCACAGATGGGTATGTACATGTGGAAAAAGAGGCCTTTGATCTGATCAGAAATAATCTTGGGGAGGCAAATATGTTTCCCTTTGGAATTGGTTCCAGTGTTAACAGATTCCTGATCGAAGGTATGGCCAGAGCCGGTATGGGAGAATCCTTTGTTATAACAAGAAATACGGATGCAGAAAAAATAGCAAACAAATTTCGGAACTATATATCCTCACCGGTGTTAACTCAGATTTCTTATGATATTGATGGTCTTGATGTTTATGATGTTGAACCGGTGAGTATTCCGGATGTGTTTGCCGAACGCCCTGTTTTATTATTTGGAAAATGGCGGGGAAGTTTAAGCGGTAAGATTACTGTTAATGGTATAGTTGGTCAGGGTAAAAAATATTCCAAAACAATTACTGTCTCGGATTACGAAGTTGCGGATAGACACGGCGCACTTAAGTATCTCTGGGCGAGACACCGGATTGCTTTGTTAGCGGACTATAACCAGGTGAACCCGAATGATGAGAGAGTTAAAGAAATAACTAATCTGGGTCTTACTTATAATCTATTAACAGAGTATACCTCCTTTATCGCTGCTGATACACAGGTCCGGAATCAGGGAGGACAAGTGACTACCGTACAGCAGCCTCTGCCCTTACCGCATGGTGTTTCAAATTTCGCAGTTGCTGCCAGGGTTGGTGGCAGTGGTATCTATAAATTAAAGAGTGGCGGACCAATACAGATTGCTCCAGGTCAGGAAGTATTGGACGTTGCCGCCGAGGAGAGCAAGTCTGAAGAAATGCAGTTGGCAGTCCGTGTTGAAATCCAAACAAAGGGTTTTGAGAGCCTGGTTTCTGATTTAGAAAAGATCATTAAAAAACAGGCAAAAGCAATGGAATATTGTTACAAAAAATCCGCTGTGGTTGGAATTCCAGGAAAATTGAGATTTCAGGTTACGCTAAATAAACAGAATCAGATTACAGAGGTGAAAGCGATTGAGAATACGTTGAATGATAAAGATCTTGCCAACTGTTTAGCGATGCGGATAAAAACCCTGAAGTTCGTCTCACCAGATAAAATAAAGGATGTGATATTTATCATTGAACTAAGATTTGTGAGTTAACCAAAAAATATTGTATTTGGGTGTAATTGTAAAAAGTAGCGACGCGATTAATCGCGTCGTTACTTTTTTTAAATCAATCTATCGGCGTCGCTTTTTCCACACATTCAATATTTAACCGGGACAGTTCATCTAATACCGGGTTATAAATCTCCGGTTGAACCGGTATATGCACTCCGGTCATGTTTATCTTACCATCGAGAATTAATGCGGTAGCTATTGCCGCGGGTAAACTTACCGTACGCGACATAGCCGAGTCTCCATTCGGAATTCCGTTATCAATAAGAGTTGATGTGATCAGCTCTTCCTTACCATCAAATTCTGCTATAAAACGATGGTATAAGACAATTAAATCAATCTCATTTTCACCCATGACCAGTTTTTTCTGCAATAAAGCACAAAAAATATCCATCACATTATTTTCATCAGGTACCGGATCATGATCAAATAATCCTAACCATTTAAAATTTTTAATTACTGTACAATGTGTTTCCAAATTTAGAAACCGGGCGGTGTCTGCCACGATATTATCATATTCTTCTGATCCGATTAACTTACCGACCATTTGACTGTAGGATAATCCGGTTAAATCCTGACGTTCTGCATCATCGAACAATCCCAGTTCCTGGGCCTTTTTCATCGCGTAGCACCAGCCATTATTACGTAGTGTTCCTCTGAAAACGGTATGGGCATCATGCAGTCCATATAACTTTTTGTATGGAAGTGCATCTCGATTTGTATAGCCTTCCAGACTACCCATTCCTTCGATATCTATAATAACATAATTTTTAAACAGGTCCTTACCGGGTATAAAAATCACCTTACCATCCTCAAGAAATTGCCCATTGTTTTTACCGGCCATAACGACACCACGAGGACTCCAGGAAAATTTATACCCAAAGGGAAGATTGTTATTTTGCAATGCCGGCAGACCACCACAATAAGATTGAAAACTTACAACTTTACCTCCTTTTTTCTCGACATCATGAATAATTCTCATGGCGGACATATGGTCAATACCGGGATCAAGCCCAATCTCATTTAATATCAATATACCGGCCTTCCTGGCAGCATCATCTAAATCCTGCATGGCACTACTTACATATGAAGTGGTAACAAGATGCTTTTTAAGGTCAATACAAATATTTGCAATCTGAACATGGTGTGTGTAGGGAACCAGACTGATAACGATGTCAGAATCCTGAATAAGATTATGAAGTTGCTCCTGATTATTCACATCGAGCGATTCTGCTTTACCATTTTCAAATCCTTTGATCAATGCTTCGGCCTTGCTAACGGTCCGGCTGGCAACTTTTACCTGAAATCCTTTTTCAAGTAAATATATAACGAGAGGTTTAGATACAAGTCCTGCTCCTAACACTAACACATTTTTCATTACTTCTTTCTCCTTTCTGATATCTGACGATTAAATTAATTATGTTATAATTGGTATTAAATTATAGCGCCCCGAGGCCCCGAGACCTCGGGGCAAACAAAAAATATTATTGCTGACCCTCCCCCTTTAATCCCCCTCCCTAATCTGATTAGGGAGGGGGAAAGAGGGGGTGGGCTAATAATCTAAATCCAGTGATCTGTACCAGTTTTATCGTGAAACTTTGCTAAAATAACTAAGTTTTTGGTAACAATAGTATAAAATGAGAATGGTACAGGGGAGTAAAAAGGAGTTACCCGATATAATTTTGCTGACATATAATTGTATCACAATCTCATACGGACGACATGTGTTGAATTGTGATAAAAATAACAAAAAGGATGCTATTCCTCAAGTGAAATCGAGAGAAATATTTTTTTAGAACAATTAAAAGCATTTGTTTGTGTAAATTTTAATAAATTCTCTACAGTTTTTAATAAATTCCAGTAAATAAATTGGTCAGGATTATAAAAACCAATTATATTGTCCGAAATAGATAACAAAATTACCCTTTTCTGTAGAAATTCATAACTGTAGTAGAGACGTAGCATGACGAAGACCCCGTTTTATGGTCGAAAGACCTCGTCATTCGAGGGTGCCATGTCTCCACAAAGAATCAGTATTACCACAAAACAATATTACTTATCTTTTTATGGGCTTAAAACTGTTAAAATGGTTAAATATTGGCGGATTGGCTAAAGGAAGATCCCGTGATCAAAAGGATTTTTATATGAACCTTCCGACTGAATTTGCTGTCTTCGATCTCGAGGGGAGATATAAATTTGCAAATTCGAAATATATTCCTGATATGGAAAAGCGGGAACAGGTCATCGGAAAAGACGATACAGATTATTTTCGTTTGGCCGGTATCGGTGAAGAGTGTGTTGAAAAAAGAAAAGAAATGTTTGAACGTGTTCTAAAAGAAAAAAAGATTGTTCGATTTACAGAAAAACTCATTTTTCCTGAAGTAAATAAGACTCTTTATTATAAAAGATCCTTCCATCCCGTTTTTAAAAGTGGAAACCAGGATACTCTCTCTGAGATTCACCTGTTTGGTGACAACATGACTGCAGTTATTCTCTCTCAACAGGAATTAAAATATACCGCCTATCATGATAAGGTTACTGGTCTAAGAAATCGTGAGGCTTTTTACCAGGAACTGGATCAGGTAATATATGAATCCGAACGAAAAACAGATGAAAAATTCAGTGCTGTTCTTTATTGTGACCTGGATAATTTTAAACTGGTCAACGACTCTTTAGGTCATGATGTAGGTGATCAGGTACTCCGGGAAGTGGCCAATCGAATGAAGAGCAGCCTTCGAAAATCCGATTTTGTTTTTCGGCTGGGGGGGGACGAATTTACCGTTTTAGTAAAAGACTTAAATCATGAATACGAAGCCGGATATATTGGTGAAAAGTTATTAAAAAATCTCGCTGTTGCCTATCAAATAGGTGAGCATAAAATTAATTATCTGACGGTCAGTGTGGGAATAGTTCTTTTCCCAAAGGATGGAGTTGACCGTGAAGTACTGGTTAAACGCGCCGATACAGCAATGTATAACGCGAAACACAACGGGAAAAACAATTTTCGGTATTTTTCTGAGGCGATGACCAGGCAGTCTCTGGAAAGATTAAGTCTTGAAAAAAATCTTCGTTCTGTCATACAGGAAGAGAGATATGAAGATGAATTTCATGTTCTCTATCAGCCGATTATCGAGAAGAAGCGAAATGGAAAGTTCCAAATTATAGGTGCAGAAGCATTACTCCGTTGGGATAATCCGGAGTTGGGTTCCGTATCCCCAAATCTATTTATTCCAATCGCAGAAAAAACAGATATTATATTTCACATTGGTGATTGGGTTATGCAGAAAGCCTGCAAAGATCTTCTGGCATTGAACAGTAAAATCAAACGTCCTGTTTATGCTTCTGTCAATTTTTCGGCAAAACAGTTAAGAAAACAGGATATTGTAACTAATTTAGAACGGATCATCAATGAAACCGGGATTGATCCCAAATATCTGCAACTGGAATTAACAGAAACCGCTTATCTCGATAAGCAGGAGGAAGTAATTAATAGAATCAAGCAGTTAGAAAGTATGGGATTTAATATTGCCATTGATGATTTTGGTGTGGGCTATGCGTCTCTTGTATATCTACAAAAGATTCCGGCTTCAACTATCAAAATTGATCGTTCTTTTATATGTGATATGCATACAAGTGAGGAGCATGAGATATTTGTAAAAGCGATTCTTACCTTAGGGAGGAATTTGAACAAAGAGATCATTGCCGAAGGGGTTGATCGTATGCAGCATCTGGATATCCTGAGTATGCAAAAATGTCATAAATATCAGGGTTATCTTTTTAGTAAACCGCTGCGGATTGAGGATCTTGAGGCGTTTATTCACTATGAGGATAAAATTCTCGGTATTGATAAAGGTAACAATTCATAGTAGTAACCAGCTCTTTAACCAGGGTTGAATACAGTTTTCACAAAGGTAAAAACATCACAATTCAAACATATTTTCATACTCTGTAAGAATTAATTCTGATAATTGCTTCATATTCAATCCTTACTTTTAAAGATGAGCACCACAGTGATTGCAATAATCCGCATCGTCATCGTGTCCCTCGGCAGAACATTGTGGACATACCTGTGTACTTAAACTCGCCTTATAGGTTTGAGCCACTTCTACGGTAACAATCCCGGTTGGTACAGCAATAATACTATAGCCTAGAATCATGATTATGGAAGCAAGGGTCTGCCCAATACCTGTTTGCGGAGAAATATCTCCATAACCCACCGTGGTTAGAGTAACGATTGTCCAGTAAATACTCATCGGGATACTGGTAAAGCCGTTTTCTTCGCCCTCAATAACATACATCATAGAACCAAATATGGCAGCCAGGATAAGAACTGTAAATAAAAAAACAGCCACCTTACGACCACTTGCCCGCAAGGCTTTTGTCAGCAGACGAGCTTCTCGTAAATATTGAACAAGTTTTAAAATACGGAATATCCGGAGCAGACGTACAATGCGTATTACAAGAAAATATTGACTTCCCGGAAAGAGCAGGGAAAAATATGTGGGTAAAAAGGCAAGTAAGTCTATGATACCAAAAAAACTTGTCGCGTAACGAAGCGGGCGACCGAAACTAATTAATCGCAATATATATTCTACCGTAAATATGATTGTAAAAATCCATTCTAATTTTGTAAGCAGTTGACCATGGACAAAATTTATCTGCTTAACACTATCCAGCATTACCGTTATAACGCTGAGTAATATAGTAATTATCAGACAGATATCGAAGATCTTTCCAGCCCGGGTATCAGCTTCAAAAATAATTTCCTGCAGTCTTGATTGCCATTTATTGGTTTTCATGATATTGCCATAGTTAATCCAATTCAAAATAAAAATAATCTGATAGATTATCAATAAGTATAGATGAATATTATCTATTAAGGAGGAATTATTTTTGATGTTAGATAAACTTTATTAAATTGTTTCTTTAGACTGATTAATTCATGAATTTCAGATTTATCAAATAGTGACAGTAAAGTTTCCCCTTCGCCGGCAGGCGAATCCGCCTACTGGCGTGATTAAAAAAGAGCCTGTCCCGCAACTGCGGGAGGACTAAGGGGTTGTAAAGCATTGACATATTTCAAAAGATTACGTTTAAAACATCCCCCTAGCCCCCTTTGCTAAGGGGGAATTAAATCGTTGATTATACATTACTTATACTCTTTAAACATTAATTTTTTTGAATTATCCAAGTTAGATAATTTACACGTACAATTTTAGATGAAATATGATGAGGATATAGAAAGATTTGATTTTATCTGCAGCCTTGGTTTCATAAAACATTTATATTTTATTTTAGTGGAGAAATTATGAAGAATTTATTTCTGGTTTTACTTTTACTTGTAATTATTTTGTTCTCGTGTTCAGCGGATACTGAAAAAGTTACATTGGAACCAGGAACACCTAGCTATATATTCGCCAAAGATTTAGCAACAGTATTACCGGCTGTCGATCCGGATAGTAATAAAGTGATCATTCAGACTGAATCATTCGCCATTTCGACGGGCGAAGTGATAGAATTAATACGTACTAATTTTGGTCAGCGCGCCGGTGATTTGCAGAAAATGAAAGCGGCCAGAATTAAAAGTATCATAGAAATGAATGCTGAAAAGATAGCCGAACAAAAACTTATTCTTAATGCTGCGGAGAAAAAAGGAATATCAATCAGTGAGGCACAGGCAGATAGTTTGTTACAGGCGCAATATCAGCATGTTGGTGGTGAAGAAGTTTTTTTAAATTTTCTTGCGAAGAATGGCATGAGCATTGAATTTGTAAAAAAGGATATTGCCGATGCCTATATAATTAAAAAATATATGGATAGTGTATTGATGGATGAATCCGGAATTTCAGAGAAAGAGTTACAAGACAAGTATCGACAATTAATACAAAAGGATCGGACGGCAAGTGTTCAACATATTCTTTTGATGACACAGGGTAAATCAGAACAGGAAAAGGCCGAGATATACAAAAAAACGAAAAAAATTCTAACAAGGGCAAGGGCCGGTGAAGATTTTGGCCAATTAGCAAAAACCTATTCAGAAGATCCGGGATCGAAAGATAAGGGGGGATTGTATGCAGACTTTGAACGTGGTGCGATGGTTAAACCCTTTGAAAATGCCGCTTTTTCTGTACCAATTGGCGAATTAAGCGATATCATAGAAACCAAATACGGCTATCATATCCTTAAAGTTGTTGATCGTAAAAAGGAATCCCGATCGTTTGAAGAAGTGAAAACCGATATTCAGAATAAGCTGATAAAGGAAAAAGAGAGCGATCTGACTACTCTTCATATGGCCAAATTGAAAGAGGAAAGTTCATACGAAAAAATCGCATTATAATATAAGTTGAAGTTACTAGGTTAGTGCAGTGATGACTCTAAATACTCTCATCCTATTCAACTTATTACTGGTTATTTTAAATCCTGTCTCATTGAGCAGGGGCACCATACCGCCCCGGGAGCGATAATCACGGAAATTATTATAATGCTCGGAGCCGGCAAAAAATTCAATCAGGCGAATAATAATTCCCCAGAAATTGAGGGGCATATCTGGTGTGTAATCGAGAATATAGACATTTTTTGAATATTTTTTTACTTCTTTAAGTATCTGGATACGGGAGGAATGATTGATCTCATGGATCATAAAGACAAGAATGGCTGCATCAAAAGTGCGATCAATGACAGAAGACAAATTGCCGGCATCGGCATGTAAAAATTCCACGTTCTCTATCCTCATCATTTTTTTTCTTTTCTTAGCCTGTTGAATCTGACTAGCTGAAATATCTACACCTAAAACATAGACAGAATTTTCGGCAAGACTGATTGATAATCCACCAGTCCCGCAGCCTACATCGAGAATCGTCTGGCCTTCATTAACCGATCTTATTATTTTTTTTCTCATCAATGAATTCTTTGTATCAATAAATGCAGCATAAAACCAACCATCGTACCAGTGTTTTTTATCTACTAATGTCATGATCATCTTAATCCTGTCAAAAAATAATTCCTAATTTATGAAATGATATTATTATATTCTAATCATCTATTTACTGTTAATGCTATTGTATTAAATTTATATTATTTAAATATTGCAGACAAATTCAGGAAAAAAGTATGTACAAAAAGCTTCTCCGTCCACTACTGTTTAGATTAGACCCGGAACTTATTCATAAGATTGTATGTAGTATCTTAAAACTCCCCCTGCTCACCAAAATTTTAAAAATAGTGTACAGTTTTCATTATCCCGGTCTGGAAAAACAGGTTTGTGGTTTGCAGTTTAAGAATCCTGTTGGTCTGGCTGCCGGATTTGATAAGGATGCAGAACTGGTTAACCAGATGGCTGATCTGGGATTTGGATATTTGGAAATAGGAACTGTTACCCCGAAAAGCCAGGCAGGTAATGAGAAACCGCGTTTATTTCGTCTACCAAAAGACCAGGCGCTTATAAACCGAATGGGATTTAATAATATAGGTGTTGAAAATGTTAGGAAGAACCTTTTGAAATCTAAAGGAAAATGTATTATTGGCGGAAATATTGGTAAGAACAAAACAACTTCTAACGAAAATGCTGTAGATGACTATGTTTTCTGTTTTAAACACTTATATGACGTGGTAGACTATTTTGTTGTTAACGTCAGTTCACCAAATACACCGGGATTACGTGAACTTCAGGAGGCAAACGCCTTGACGGAAATCCTACTTCAACTACAGGAACAAAATCGGTTTAAGGAAATTTATAAACCAATATTCCTGAAAATATCTCCGGATTTAAATAAACAACAGCTGGATGATATTATTGATGTAGTTCTGAAGACAAAGATTGCCGGGGTTATAGCAACAAACACGACAATCAGCCGGGAGAACCTTCGTACAACCAAAACCCAAATTGAAAAAATAGGATCTGGTGGTTTGAGTGGGAAACCTATCCGGAAATCCTCTACAGAAATAATTCGCTATCTGGCTGAAAAATCCAACAATGCTTTTCCGATTATTGGTGTTGGTGGTATACACTCACCAGAAGATGCAATAGAAAAATTAAACGCAGGGGCTTCTCTGGTTCAGATTTATACTGGTTTTATCTATGAAGGACCGGGATTGATAAAAAAAATAAATAAAAAAATGCTGGGAACTGATCAGAACTGAAAATGATATCGCACAAACAACAGATAAAAATAATTCTAATCCTTAATTAATTAAAGCTAACAGGAATGCGGTTGTTTGTTGTTATAAATTTAGCCAGTATGTCCACTTGAGCATATATATATTATCCGGTTCAGTATTCCAAATATTTACAATTGAGCGATCGATATAATAATCACTGTTTTCCAACGAGTGCGAGCGACTCTGGGTCCAGACCAGATAAAAAGTGGATCCGGGTATATATTCCCAGCGCAGAACAGTATTCCCGCGAAGTGATCTGAAATTAAAATCAGGATTTGAAAGGACAAAGGGTTCTGCCGGACCTCCGGGTCCGTCAGGATAGATGATTATTTCGTCATTTTCCTCATCATATTCTATATTCTCTTTGGGATACTCATTAAAATCAAAACTTTTTGGCCTGGCGAGTTCCTTATATTTATCATATGCACCAAAAGCAAATAAAGGCTGGATGTACATTTGTAAACTTAGTCTGGGTGTAAATGTCCAATTCAGTCGAATATCTATGGATAATGTTTTTTGATCTAATTCTGCAAAAATATATCTCTTCCCAAAAGTTTTTACAGCCAGTCCATCATCTATTTGATCGACATATTGTGCCGTATTGTAATTCCACTGATAGCCGGGCAAAAAGCTGAAAGCTAGATTGGTTATGGGTTTCCATTCAAACTCAAATTGAACTCTATTTTCCAAATCACCAGCTAACGCACTCCAACGGAACCAGCTGAACCCAAACGCCCATTCTTTTCTCTCATCAGAAAATACTTTCAACTCCATAAACCAGCTTGTTGGTTTGATCATCAGAGGCCCACCTCTCGTTTTCCGGTTATCGAAAGTCTCCGGAAAATAGCCGAAATCCCATTTAAAAGAATAGTAATTGAGAAATTGGAACGCGCCGAAGTGAAAAAATCCAAAATCCGTCAGGTTTTTGTCAAAATCATATGATTGAAAAGATGCAAAAGTGAGATTTGCTCTGCGGAAAATCTTACCGGGTTCAGTCCATCGATAGCCACCAGCTACATGCCAATTTATTACATCGCTGCGCCAAAAAAATCCGGCGTCATTTACATCAAATTCGGGTTTGATAAATCCGGCTGCAGTATTAAAAAACAGATTTCCTTTTTGTTTATTGAGTAAAATCCGAGCAGCATACCCGGTCAATGATGTGGCATTACTATCAACACTTACATGGCAGGCATCTGGTCTTTGAAAATAATGCTGAGAATTTTCCTGTAAGTTGATCATTCGTGTATTATTGCCATTAACATGGCTGATACCACCCCAAGCGGTCATCACCCATTCTTTATCAGCATCAAGGAAGGTCCAGCCATCCAGACCAAAACTAAAAGATTCACTATTAAATTGATCTCGCATCCTTTCATCCTTAAAACGACGGTTTACAACAGTGGCCATTAAACCAATCCCCTGAAAACCCTGATCAATTTCTTTCTGGGCCCGCAGGATTCCCCAACCGGTTAATGGTTCCACTTCTGTTTCTGATCGTCTTCCAGCGGAATCCAGGTTGGCATATTCTCTGTTGGTAAGAGCTGCTACTGCACCCACATTCCAATCGGTAATTTTACCACTCAACTTTCCCGCGCCAAGAATGCTTGTTCCATCTGGTATATCGATAAAATCATAGTCGGGAAGATCATCGGTGCCACGTGGAGCTTGCCCGATACGACGGCTGTAGAAGAAGTTTGGATCCCCCCAGTTAAAACCCCAATTACTTCTTGAACCACCACGTCCAAAATTAAAAATTGATGCCCCTTCGATAAAAAAGGGTCTTTTTTCCGGAAAAAAAGTTTCCACATCACTCAGATTTATAACTGCCGGATCAACTTCTACCTGACCAAAATCCGGATTAATTGTACCGTCAAGAGTAAGATTGTTTCCAATCCCCAATTTCATATCCGCACCAAATCCGGGCTGGTAGCGGGAGCCATCATTGAATGGATCACCTGCATCTGTTTGGATATACTCCGCTTTCAAGCGAGCATAGGGTAATAATTCAAAATTCCGGGCCGCGTCTATACCTTCGATACCTACCAGGACAGGAAATCTTGATACAAATCCACTGCCATCCTTTGGTGTAAAGACCAGATAATTTTCTTCATTGTATCGTTGAATATCATGTCTGAAATTTATTCCCCATACATATGAATCCTGTTTGTGAAACCGGAGTTGTGAAAAGGGAATACGAAACTCAGCAGTCCAGCCCAATTCATCCAGATTTACTTTAGCATCCCAAACACCGTCCCAGGAATCATCATTCCAATCATCATTCATCATCGTGCCATCATAAAATGTACCCGCTGCATTAATACCAAAAAAAAATCCACTCCGGCGGTCAAGATAAGCATCAACTGCAAATGCAAAAAAGTCAGAATTCATCCAGACATCTTTTCTGCCCAGTTTTGCGATGATTGAATCGGGCGCAGAATCGTACATTCTGGCGCCGATGTACAACGCTAAATCATCATAAGCAACATAAACAACTGTCTCAAAGGATGGTTTTGCTCCTTCGATTGGATCCCGTTGAGTGAATTCACTGACACCTTTGGCACTTCTCCAAACCGGTTCATTTAGAATTCCGTCTATCACGATAGGAAAATCAGACCTGGTTGCAAAAACAGTATCCTTCGAAGTGAAGTATTCATTCGCAAATATTAAACTGTTTAGAATCAATAGAATAAAAAAAGTATGAAAAAGTAATTTCATTTTGTTATTATAGTTTTACTGATTAGGATAGCACCAGTGAAAATCTTATAATATAGACAACAAAATTAATGTATTTTAAAACAAATAGAAACAACCGGATTATTTAGGATTATTATATCTACATACAATAAGTCTGTTAAAAAGTTGATCGGATATTGTCATTAAAAAAAAGATAAAAATCTCGGAAATCCACAATAATATCTGCTGACAGGTTCCTCATATACTTGAAAATGTACGAATGAAAATGCAAATGGTTACTTTAAAATAACCAGGAGAAATGTTAGAATGATCATTGAATTTGGAGCAGGACAGGGCGCTTACTTTGAAAAACCGTTGATATTTCCTTAAATTTCGCCCGCAAAGATTAAAAGACGAGGTTTTTGAAATGTACACTCTCTCTGTAGAAAAAATAATCTCCACTGCCCATCAATTACGTAATTATGAAGGTCCCTGTGCCCGTATTCACGGACACAATTGGAAAATCAGATTGGAGGTTCAGTCAGCGACTGTAGATGAAGTCGGAATCGCCATTGATTTTGCTGTATTAGATGAAAAACTCTGGCAAGTTATCGGCCCCTTTGATCATCAAATGATAAATTCGGTTCCGCCGTTTGATAATATAAATCCTACTGCTGAGAATCTTGTCAAATATATCTATGATCAGCTACGGAATAAACTGACAGAAAAGGTTTCTCTTAAAAAAGTGAGTATCTGGGAAACCGATGAATATACGGTTTCATATGAAGAATAAAGAATTTCCGCATAAAAATAATCTTACGCTGAAGGTCAATGAAATATATTATAGCCTTCAGGGCGAATCAACACATTCAGGACGGGCATGCATTTTTGTAAGGTTAACCTACTGTAATCTTCGGTGTTCTTATTGTGATACCGAATATGCCTTTTATGAAGGAAAAGAAATGTCGCTATCTGAAATTATTGAAAAGGTAAAAAGTTACAAATGTC
>SDBT01010799.1_pt1 | contig 14722 bp, 13 predicted proteins | sample 2277101 | NCBI WGS metagenome assembly SDBT01 (sample SAMN10404973, study PRJNA504765) | marine sediment metagenome | isolation source: marine sediment core GS10_PC15, 103 cmbsf | place: Arctic Ocean: Southern Knipovich Ridge | collected 2010
GCGCCCTGCACCGCGTTGATGCCCACCCCGCCAATACCGATGACCACCACAGTGTCTCCCGCCGTCACTTCCGCCCGGTACACGGACGAGCCCCAGCCGGTGGCCACGCCGCAGCTTACAATAGCCGCCGGGGCAAACGGGATATCATCGTCGATCTTGATCACCGAATCCTCGCTTACCACCGTGTGCTCGGAAAAGGTGCCCAATTTGCACATGGTATTGACCCACTCACCTTTGATGGTGTGGCGGTCGGTGTGGTCGGTAATCATACCCGGCCCAAAGAGGTCAATGCCCAGATCGCAGAGGTTTTGGCGGCCGACTACGCATGAGGGACATCGACCGCAGGACGGGATAAACGAGGCTGCAACATGGTCCCCGACAGCCAGGGTCTTTACGTTTTCCCCCACCTCGACCACAACCCCGGACCCCTCATGGCCGCCGATGATGGGAATAAAATCTCGGCCAAATGCCTCAATCATTTCCGGCGATAGCTTCGTATCCCCGACCCGGACGTGCTCGTCCGAGTGGCACAAGCCGGCCGCCTTCATCTGCACCAGTACTTCCCCTGCCTTGGGCGGGTCAAGATCGACATCTTCAATGCTCCAGTCCTCACCGTACTTCCACAACACTGCTGCTTTTGTCTTCATTTTTCCCTCCTTTTCGCCTTTGGCGAGTTAATAATGTTGTTTGACGACAACTATAAAGTCCATCTCACCTATTCCAGCTTCTCTATCGATGCTTTCCATTGTTGTATTTTTGAACCCCTGCTCAAAAAATACCTTTTTGGCCGCGTTTTGACTGTCTCAAACCCATGCTTTCTTCTGTTTGAAAGCACGGATTTGACTGACCGTTAGTCATTCTTGAATTAATTGAAACGATATGTCAAGAGAAAAACTGTCCCATATTTCATAGTTGGCTCATGCGCCATTGTAATTCATGCCCAATTGTGAATAAAAGGATAAAGAAAGTGGGATATTGTGTCTACAAACCTCGTTAAGCGGTCGAGTAGTTGAGTGGTTAAGCAGTTGTGATTGCTTGTTTATGTGTTGTTTGCCTGGCAATTGGACACTCGTAAAATTCAGGAATTTAGGAATTGAAATCTGAATCTTTTCCTTATCTTAATTCCTCAATTCGTAATTCCTCAATTTGGCTCCATACAGATAATATAATGGTGTCCAAAAAACGGAGCTATTTTTAGATCATATAACGTGGTCTGGTCTAGTTAAAGCCATACATACCTAATCATGGATGGAATCTTATTTAAACGGGTTCGATCCGGCATGGCACAAAACGATGGATAGGTGTTGCGGCTATCCGGTCCCGGTGTGTGTTTTTTGTCAACCGGTTCACATTTACCCCGGACTTCACACCATCATAAACCAGACCAAAACCGTGGGGGATAATCACCTGCCCCTTTCGAGCCGCCTTGGTCAATTCAACTTCGATAGTTTCTTCACCCGCCTCGGTGATTATCCGGACAGTTTGGCCGTCCTTAAAATTGTTGGCTACCGCATCTGCCGGATTCATGGCGAGAGTACAGGCACGGCGATTCTTGTTCCAGGCTGGATCCCGCATGTTGGTATTAGCATTCATATCCATATGTCGACCGGCCATGAGAATGAACGGGAATTTTTCATCCATTTTCAGTTTCTCTTTCTCTGCTGCCGGATCGATCTCGTTGAGCCACTTCTGAAATTCAGGAACATACAGATGGATCCGGCCATCTTCAGTAGCGATCCGATCAAGATTCTTGTCCGGATCGGCTTTTCCTACCCACAGCCCTTCCGGGCGCTCCATTATGGCCTCAAACAGCTCCAGACCCTGGTCCGGTCCAGGGGTAAATCCAACCCGGGCCGACTCTTCCTGCGCCAACTCCGCTCTCGTTTGAAGGGCGGCGCACAACCCGGCCAGATTCGCCGAGTCCATTGCCTTGCCCAAGGTCTTGGCCACCAGGAATGGCAAGGTATTCATGACATCGGGATTTTTCATGACATAACCCATCAACGCATCACGATATTCACGGGCGCATCCCTTCTGAGCCGCCGCATATAAAGCATCAGGGATTTCCTGGATCAAGCCCATGGCATCAGCCAACAGCACAAAAGCCTCCCCGGCTTCTTTCTGTTCCCCTTCCGCCGTAACTACCGGAGGGCGCATGTGAAAAAAAACCTCAGGGAAATTGGACTGAAAAACTGTGCTGTCCCAGGATTCATAGGCGGATTTTGCCGGGAGGACATAATGGGACAGGGCCGCGGTTTCGCTCATTACCATCTCAACGGTTACGAGGAGATCCAGCTGATCAAAGGCCTTTTCGTATGCCGTGGTATCCGCATAGGAACGTAGGGGGTTCGATCCAACGGCAAAAACCGCTCTAAGGTGATCCGGGTTGTCGGAAAGGATTTCTTCCGGCATGACGTTGGGAGGAAAAACCCCCTGAATCGCCGGAAAGCCTGTTTCAACGGTCCGCCAGGTGTTGGGATCATCCGGGTCCGAATGGGTTGCAATATCGATTAGGGTCGAAGGAAAGTAATTGCCGCCGGGAGTACCGATACGACCACATACGGCCAATAATACGACCAAAAGATATGAAACGAGCGTAGAGTGGCGGTTCATAAGTATTCCCAGATCATCGAGAACACACGACCGCCGGGTGGCAAACTCTCGGCAGGCATTCAAAACCTGATCGTAATCGAGTTCGCAAACTTTAAGGGCGGTTTTAACATCAAAATCAACAAACGAGGGAAGAATTTCTTTTAACCCGTTTACATGCTGATCGATGTACCTCTGATTATGCCAGCCCTCCTCAAAAATAATTGAGATCATGGACCGAAACAACAGGGCATCGGTTCCGGGACGAAGCGCCAGGTGAATGTCGGCGAGCTTTACCGTTTCTGAACGTCGAGGATCCACAACCAGGATCAGCTTATCCTGGTCCTTGGCCATCTTCGACAACTTGCGGCGAGCCCGGGGCATATGATTACTCATCATCGGATTGCCTCCTACGATCATGAGCAAATCCGAATTTTTATAATCTTGCACAAAGGTCAGTGCCTGGCTACCTAAAGTCTGGCCATGGGCCCAGTAACGACCGGTATGTTCCTGGGCATCAGCCCTGTAGTTGTACTGTGACCCCAGCAAATGTCCAAACCGAGTGGCATAGATTAAACCAAAATGACACCCCTGTCCGCTACTCATCCAGGCGAGGGATCGCGGTCCATACCGACCCAGTATCTGTTTTAATTTTTCCGAAATTTCACCTATCGCCTGATCCCACGAAACCTTTTCGAATCGATCGCCGATACGCTTGAGCGGGTGGGTCAGACGGTCGGCATTGTGCTGGTGAAAAGCAATATTCAGGCCTTTACGACACACGTATCCGCCACTCCGAGGATTGTCCTTATCCGGTCGAACTTTGACGATTCTATTGTTTTCAACCTGAACCGCCAGACCACAATTTTGTGAACATAATGCACAACTTGTTTTTTTCCATGACATAATCCAAACCTCTCTTGTTGTATCGTTTAATGAGCGCTCCACACTCAATCGGTCACCATAACATGACCTGTCATGAAGTCAGAGGCTTCCGAAGCCAGAAATACCGCGGCGCCGGAAACATCTTTGGGCCTCCCACCCGGCCAAGGGAGGTATTTCTTTGTGGGAAACAAATGCCACATCCTCTGAGAATAACTTCTTTATTCCTTCCAATCCGCCGGTGAGGAGAGTTGACCCAGCATTGCCCGTCGTATCCAATCTAATCCCTGGATGGCAAGCCAACTGCGAATATAGTCGGTATTCTGATAATTGCGCCAAGGTTTGACCAGGCAAAGATCGTGATGCCCGGAAAGGGCTATGAAGATTAAATTATCTTGGAAAGGGCCAATCAGAGCAAAACCGACGCCATTGAACGGGGTGACATACTCTGCCATAGCCAGGGCCAGGGTACGGTAATCCCCATCCCACACATCGTTTTGAAGTTCCAAACCGGCCTTTTCTAATGCTCCCGACAGGTCGATTGAGTGCAGGTTCGCAGCGATCAAGTCATCAAATCCGGCATCGATAAGATCACGGGCTAAGAGGCCGCCTGTCAGGGTATCGACCACACCTAACTTTAAGTTCTTCTCATTTTACAAATGTCCCACGACCTCGGGCACCGTTTCTTTTTCCACTCCGTAAATGGCTCCGCCCAGCCGCTCCCGTATTCTGGCTTCAACGGGCGCAATGAGAGCGTCGGCTTCAGCCTCGGTGTTGGCCTTGGCTGTAATACGGACATCTGTTTGACCGGCATGAGCAGCCAACCCTATGGTAGGGTTTTTCGTGGTCATCAAGTCGCCGATGACTCTGTCAACATTGCTTTCGCCCACAGCGCAGGCCCTCAAGATGCGAACCTTTATGACCTTTGCCCCTCTCATTCTTTCGACAAGGAGTGGAATCACCGCGTTCTGCATCATATACTCCAGTTCACGGGGGACGCCGGGAAGGGATATAATAAAGCCGCGCCCTCCCGCATCTTCACAGAGGTAACAGGGGGCCGTCCCAACCGGGTTGGTCAAGGGCAAAGCGTCTTCAGGAATGTAGGCCTGGCGCTTGTTGTTTTCAGCCATTTCTCGGCCAAAACTTCGAAAGCGAGCAGCTATTTGTGACTCAAGATCGGTACTGTAAACCAGTTTGCGTCCAGTGGCATTTGCGACAGCTTGGCGCGTGACATCATCAACGGTCGGCCCTATTCCTCCTGAAGTGATGACCACCTCTGAGCGATCCAAAGCAAAATTGAGAACTTCCGTGATTCGGGTTACGTTATCGCCGACGGTCGTTTTGTAATAAAGGTCCAGTCCTATATCACGTAGGGCTTTGGCCAATCTATTGGCGTTGGTATCAACAATTTCCCCCAGCAAGAGTTCGGTACCGATCATCACTATCTCTGAGTGCATTATGGGTTCCTAAATGAGGTAGCGCGGTTTTGAGTGGGTAAAAAAATCCAATTAAGAATTATGCCATCAATTCATGGGAATGAACAATAGTTTTTTCAGTCAAAGTCAATGATCAGACATTTCACTATTATTTGCGTGTACCTGAAGCGTCAATAACCTTGGTGGCTTGCGCACCCAGGAGCGCCTTGCGTACTGCAAAGTAGTCTGGTCGGTCAATAGTCTGGCCCATGGCCAGGACAGCTTCCTCAATCTGATCCGGTGTTTTGATACCGCAAATCGCCACCTGGATAGCTGGATGCATCAGGGTTGCAGCAAGGACCAACTGGTACAAGGTCAGATCATATTTTTCTGTTAAGGGCTTCAGGCTTTGCAGGCCCTGACAGATCTTTTTGAACCGTTCACCTCGGAAGTCGGGGTGATGTTTTCGGAAGTCGTCAAATTCTTCATCTCCTTTATATTTGCCGGTCAGAAGCCCCATATGCAACGGTGAGTAAATCATCACACCCAGATTTTCGGCCTGACAGTAAGGTAGCAGGTCTTTTTCAATAGATGGGTCGACAAAACTGTATGCGGGTTGGACCACAGCGTAATCAGCAAAGGTACGCTGGGCACGGAGCTGCGCCACGGTGTGGTTGCTCAAGCCAATCGCCTTGACTTTGCCCTGGTCCTGCAGCTTTTTCATGATAGCTGCTATGTCATCCAGTGGTGTAAGCTGATCAAAGAAATGCAGAAGGTACAAGTCAATTGCCTCAATCCTGAGACGTTTCAACGATGCCTCGCAACGCTCAACAATATGATCAGGGGACAGGTCAGGATACCGTGATCCGTCGGGGTTGTAATGGTTAAAGATCTTGGTGGCGATGATGATTTCATCGCGAGGCAACTGCTGGACCGCTTCTCCTAGGACTTGCTCCGCATGCCCATCGCCATAGGCGTCACTGGAGTCATAGAAGTTGACGCCTTTGTCAAAGGCAATCTTCATCGCCTTGATCGCCTCCTCACTGGATTGTTCTTTCCAGAAACGCTTACTTAACTGCCAAGTGCCAAATGCCACTGGTGAGACAGACAAACCACTTTTACCGAGGATCACTCGTTCCATGATAACGCTTCTTACACTCCTTGTGAAATGGGTAGATGTTTATTAGAATTAGTATAATGTATTGATACTTTCTTGACAAGTCTGCATTCGAAATATCATTCGAAATATCATAGTCCGTGCCTGAACCAGTTTTCATTCAGGCATTAATTCAATATATCTTGACACATAAATCGGAGTAACTTACACTCCGAGCCCGAAAAAAGGCGCTCTAATCATCGACTGGTTTAGCGGAGCGAATAACCGGGTCTCCACCGGGGATCAAAAGGCGCTCTGAGAAGCTATTAGAGCAGGCCGGGCAGCGTGATTATGGCCGCTCATTAAAGACTTCTTGACTTGATTTAATGCGGACGACAAAGGGATGAAGTATGAGTGCAGAGAAAACGCTTAGAGATGAGATTGATTTTTGCCGCGGGTGTGATGTTTGCCGATCGTTGATGGATGAATCATGCCATGTTTTTCCTGAACTGTTCCGGTTTGTAGACAGGGAGGCAGAGACGGGAGAGAAGATTACGACCGATGATTTGCAAGCGCTTGTGGACCTCTGCAATTTCTGCGGCCTATGTCCATGCCACTCCTTTAGATCAGCCATATTGAATGCCAAAACCGGTTACAAAGATGAATACGGGCTTGGCTTCGGAATCCGGACCATAGAGAACGTAGCCCGAATCGGAAAGCTGGGTACGGCTTTCTCCCGGTTTGTCAACGTCTTATTTCAAAATGAAGCGGCACGGAAGTTGCTGGAAAGTACTTTTGGGATTCATAAAGATCGCAAGTTTCCCGTTTTTCCGGAAGAAACGTTTCCCCAATGGATAAACAGACGAAAAAAGGATGTTAAAACGGATAATAAAGGGATGAAGGTAGCCTATTTTGCCGGGTGTACGGCCAGGTATTTCTTTCCAGAGGTGGCCAAATCCTTCATCGATGTATTTGAGAAAAACGGCATTGAGATTACGCATCTCGAACAAAAATGCTGCGGCATGCCGTCGTTGCTTGAGGGGGACCGTGAGCGAACCCTTGAAGCGGCACGGTTTAATATCCCCCGTTTGGTGGATGCCGTCAATGCCGGGTATGACATTGTTTGTTCATGCCCCACCTGCGGATATATGTTGAAGAATGTCCTCAAGCGGGGAGCCTATTATTCTCCGGAATTATTAAATTCTGAAAAGTCGGATGACGGTTTAGTGAAGATTCCTCTGACCTATGGATCCTCTTATGTTGTCCCGGTTTATGTCTTTAATCATCTATTTAAAGGGCTGCTGAAGGACGACGGCTACTTTTCGTCTATAACCCCACGGGACCGCATGCTGATAGCTAATAATACGTATGATGCCGGGGAATATCTGCGGGCGCTGCATCTAAAAGGGGGGCTGGATACCCAATTTGGATCAGTTGAAGTCAACGCAGCATATTACCCGCCCTGCCACCTGAGGGAGCAGAACATCGGCAAACCCTACGAAGACTTGTTGCAATTAGTTCCCGGCATCTCCATCGATTCCATCAAAGGGATTTATTGCTGTGGAAATGCCGGTATCATGGGCTTCAAACGCGAATATCATCATTTATCGATTAAAACAGCCAGTCGATTGATCGCCAAAATAAAAAGCCTGGACCCTGAAGTGCTTATCACCGACTGTCTGAGTTGCAGGATCCAGTTCAATCAACTCACGGCTTATGAAGTATATCATCCCATACAGCTTATCAGCGAGTCCTACCGTAATTACAAGAAGTTTTCTGGTGAAAATGCGGTGTGATCTTTTTGAGGCTGCTGTTTTCAACTCTACAAAGCCTATCAAACAATTTTGCAAATCCCTCTTGCCTGAAACAATCGCAGTGTCCCTCCTACACAATTGTCCGGTTTTCTGCTGAAGGGTGGCTTTAGGCGTAGCCACGCTTAAGTAAGACATCTGCAAAACGGACAAATCCGGATGATGATGGAATTTCAAAACCGAGAGAATCCGCTACTCTGTCAATAATGCTGAATACAACAACCACATGGATCGCATCCTCTATGGCAGATACGCTCACGCCTGCCTCACGCAGAGGTGCCAGGTCATCGGGACCCACTTCATCCGGCGAGAGGGTCAGTTTTTCGATGAAACCAAGAGAGACACGCAGTTTTTCTTCGATAGGTGCACTTCGCCAGTCTTCAAGAACTGACCTGGCAACCTCATCACCAAGCGCCTTTGACGCGACCGCGCCATGGGCCTCAGTTCAAAATGTGCAAGAGTTCTTCTTAGACACAAACGCTGCGATTAATTCTCGCTCACCAACCGACCAATCTGATGGCCCACGCATGACCTCCTGGATATAGGCACCAAAATTTCGCCCAAAAAACTCCGGTCTGTAAAAGATCGTCCTCAGGATATCGGGGGCCCGTTCTCTCAAAAACAGACGGGTCATCCCGAGCATTAGTTTCCGAGGCAATCGATGACCACGTTCAATTTTTTTGAGTCGCATCACTGTCTTCCCTTCAAAGCCTCGAGACCACGTTCAAGCCGTGCTAATCCGGTGCCAAGTGCGGCGCTTACACTGATTTCGAAAATCACATCTTCGCTGAAGCCTGCTTCGTTCAAAGACAAGATGTCATCTTCAGTCACTTTGTAGGCATGGAGGGCAATCTTATCAACATAGGCTCGGATAATCTCTGGCAGTTCTGTTTTCTCTAAATTTTTGACGCCTGTGAGGGTTTCTGGTCTGACCTCCACAGATTGTCTTAGAGCAGGATCACTCTCACCCCCGTCTGCAAGAATGCCATCCACCAATCGACCGATCAGCTTCTCATGGCGGCCGGCATAAGGGACTCTCCAATTCATATTCATCTCTCCTCCTTTAAAGTTGCTTTCCCTATTGTGGTTCAATCAGAGCTTGTCAGATTATGTCAGCTCAAACCCTGCTAAAGAAAAACCCCTTTATCCTACCTAAATTATTTTTTTATTTGGCCTGAATTACGTCACTCAAACGATCAAAGGAACCCGACCATCCCTGCGTATGGCCTTCCTTTGATTCCGCATCTGCAAATTTCGTGTGTTCTACGGTAATTTCAGTGCCACTACCAGATGGATTGAACTGTACTTTTACCAGGGTCTCTGGGGCATCTGGTTCATCCCATTGCCAGGTATATTCTAAAGCAGCAGGAGGAGATATCACCTTATAGACGCCATTAAGTTTGATGTTTTTTCCATCCGGCACGTGCATTTCAATGTGATAACGCCCTCCTACTCTAAGATCTATTTCGGCTATGAAGCATTCAGTTCCCGGCGGACCAAACCATTGTTTGATGAAACCCGGGTCGGTAAATGCTTTGAAGACAAATTCTCGACCTGCGTCAAGAGTTCTAGACAGCTCCATTCTCAACATGCCCCGATTCGTATCTGCATCGGTCATTGTTGCTCCTCCTTCTTTTTAGTTTTTTGGATAAACCGGTCTAAGCGATTAAATTGATTTGTCCAGAGTTGTTCATAATACTTGAGAAAATTTAAAGCATCATCAATAGGTTTTAAATTCACCCGAAATCTATGTTCGCGCCCAAGTTTTTGACGAGACACAAGATTGGCTTTCTCCAAGACTTTGATGTGCTTGGACACCGCCGGCAAGGAAAGCGAAAATGGTTTTGCGATTTCGGTCACCCTGAGATCATTTTCCAAAAGGTTTTTAATAATTGGCCTTCGGGTGGCATCCGCAAGGGCGGAAAACACGGAATCCAATTTCTCATGGGGAGGCCGTATCACTTATTATTACCTATCAATTAGAGCCGACGAAGCATCCGGATCTCTACAGCATTCATAAAAACAGGATAGGACAAGCTTGAGAAAGTACTCAAAAAGACGTGGCCACCTTCAAGACTTTTGGTTTGTTCTCAATAATCTCGGGCACCGTGGGGTTCAAGAAACACCCGAACTCCACCCCAGAATTCCCATTATTTCTCCGGAATTTATCAAGAAGTTAGGCCAGCTCATTTAATTTCGCTGATGAAAAAGAATAGCGCTTGAATTTGAATTCATCCCGCGCTGCAAGCAGCGGAGGATTCAAGGTTATAAGATCTTCCACGCCAATTATATGCTAAATTCAGGAAAGATAATCTAATTTTTTTTCTTGACACAGGGTCTCAGATGGTTGATAAATGACTGACGGTCAGTCAAACTTCTATATCAGAGCAGACTAAACGATATTGATCCACTCTTGAATTATTGAATAAGGTATCAGAAATCTTCGTCACCTGCTTTTGACCAGGTATCACCGGAAACTGACCACAAGCAAGAGCACGGTTTTCACTCGACATAGGTAATTGTGAAGTATGGGCAAACAATACCTTCACGCCAGCTCTGACGAACATAAAGCTGAGATGTTGGTTGGGTGAGGTTGGTACGGTACAGTGTGCCATCAGATGCCATAATATGTATGATGAATCTAAAACGCATTCATGGAACAAACCATTGGGGATTAAGGGCTTGCTCTAAATAAGTGAAGGGAAAACCGGACGGGTCATTTTAAGTTATCACTTTCAAGAAGGAATCATTATTGTACGTAATTTAAATATTTTTTTTAGGGAGGAGATAGAGGAATGAGCAAAGAAGTGTACAAAGACTTATTAGAGGTTATGAAAAAACGTGGGGGTGGCTATCCGGGGATGGATATACCCGAATTCTACGAGTTAGTGGAAGAATTGTTCACACCCGAAGAGGCTGAAATCAACAATGCCATGCCCAGAGGGCCTTTTACCGCCAGCCTTATGGCAAAGGAAATGGGAAGAGATGAGGCAGAAATTGAAGAGATCCTTGAGGCCATGGCCAACAAGGGCATCTGCATGGCCGCAAATATGGATGGGACCCAGTTTTACCAGAGCGCGAGGTTTATGCCCGGTATATTGGAATTTCAGTTCATGCCCGGAAAAACCACAGAAAGGGATAAGAAAATTGCGAGACTCATACACGCCTATGAAAACGCCTTTGACGAAAAGAGCGACCCCACCGCGATGACTTTTCCGACAGCCAGGGTCATCACTGTGGATAGCACTATTGAGCCGGGCAATCAAATCCATACCTATGATCAGGTGCAGACCTTTATTGATAAATCCGATCCAATCGCCGTTACCACCGTCTTCTGTCGACATGCGGCAGCCCTGCGTGACGAAGACACCCACGGCATGCCGAATGACGTGTGTATGCAGTTCGGTCAGGGAGCCCAATTCGCCATTGAAAGGTTGGGAGGCCGGAAACTTACCAAAAAAGAAGCCAGGGAAGTACTGGATCGGGCAGAAGAGGCCGGTCTTGTTCATATGAGTCAAAACATGCAGAATATGACTGGAGGCATGGATTTCATCTGTAATTGCGATCGCTGGCATTGCGTTGCCGTAACCCGTGCCCTCTCCAAACCTCAACCCGGTTTGTTTTTCAACTCCGGTTTTGATCCGCACTTCGACCCGGACCTCTGTGTTGCGTGCGAAACATGTATTGATCGATGCCCCCCTGAAGCACTCACCCTGGGAGAAGATGACGTACCCCAGGTTGATCTTGACAAGTGTTTCGGGTGCGCGGTATGCGCAACCGGCTGTCCATCAGAAGCAATTGCAATGGTAAATAAATCCGGTTTTCCTGAGCCCCCAAAAGATGGAAAAGCCCTGATGGCGGCCGTAAAGGCAGCCCGCGCCTAATTGGTCTGCAACGTTGATATCAGCTGGCGACATTAAGGTTGATGAGGAAATGCGGAAGTCCATGGACGAAACGATTATCAAGGCCTGTTTTTCTTTGCGAGCTTTGCGCGAGAGAACATTTTTGTTTCCGGTTTATCCCGGTTAGGGACTATATATGCATGAACTTCAGGTGACAGAGAGAATTCTCGATATTGTTCTTAGACATGCACAGGCGAATGGTGCAAGCAGGATAATATCCATTCAACTTAAAATAGGTGAACTCAGTGATCTTGAAAACGAATGGGTCCAGAAATATTTTGGTCATTTAAGCAAGGACACCATCGCGAAAAATGCGAAGCTCAAGATTGAAAGAATCCCTGTTGTAATGAAATGCGATGATTGCGAGCATTCTTTCGAAATCAACATCAAGGAGATCAAGGATATCCAATGCCCGGAGTGCGCACATAAGCAGTGCACACTCATATCAGGCAGGGAATATTATATAAAGGATATGGAGGTAATCTAATGGACGAGGTGAGGCTCATTGAGGTCAAGGAAGACATCATGTCTGACAATGATGCTGTAGCGAGGAGCCTGAAGGACAGGCTCTCTAAAGAAAAAACATTTCTAATAAATCTAATGTCATCACCCGGAGCCGGGAAAACGAGCCTTATTCTCAAGACCCTCGAGAGTCTGCAAAATGAACTCCGGATAGGCGTTATCGAGGCCGATATTGACTCCATGGTAGATGCCGAAAAGGTGGCGGCCCACGGTGCTGCCGCCGTCCAGTTAAGGACTGGTGGTTTCTGCCACCTCGATGCCTCTATGGTTGAGAAAGGCTTGAACAGCATGGACCTGGGTGAGCTCGACGTGATTATCATAGAGAATGTCGGTAATCTGGTGTGTCCTGCAGAATTTGATACCGGGGCCATCAAAAATGTGATGATCTTGAGCGTCCCGGAGGGAGATGACAAGCCTCTCAAATATCCTTTAATGTTTTCGGTGTGCGATGTGCTCCTCGTAAATAAGATGGATTATCTTCATTTGTCGGATTTTAATGTGGAGGCCATGCGGGAAAGGGTATTTAATCTCAACCATCAAATCGAAATCTTTGAGGTATCGGCCAAAACAGGTGAAGGTATTGAGACTTGGACCAATTGGCTGAAAGGAGAAACCGCCTCGTTCATAGAGTAACGCCCCTTTCAGCACACTTTTTCCAATAGATCCGATTTTGTCCACACTAACCCGCATAGGAGGTTGTTGGCAATGGCGAACTTCGAATACAAATTGGATGAATACGTGGCCGCGTTGACCATGAACTGCGGAGAAAACCGGTTTAATTTTCCGTTTTTTGAAGGTTTTTTGGAGATAATGGATGAAATACAGCATCGCACAGGGGCGAAGGTCCTTGTCGTTAAGTCCTCAGATGAAAAGATATGGTGTAACGGCATAGACCTGGACTGGCTTGTTCCGGCAGTTGCAAAGGAGGGCCATGAATTGGTCAATAAATTTCGGGCAGAGATGTACAGCTTTATGAAACGCGTCCTGACATATCCCATGTTGACCATCGCGGCCATCACCGGCCATGCCTTTGCGGGCGGGGCCTTTCTGTCATTTGCCCACGATTTTCGGTTTATGCGATCTGACAGGGGGTGGCTTTGTATGCCCGAAGTAGACATCAATATGCCCCTGGGACCGGTTTTTATGGCATTATCGAGAGGTGCCGTTCCCATGTATAAAGAATCCACCCCCTGAGGGGGTGGTATTGAGTTTACCCCTAGGAGGTTGTCCGAGAATGAGATAGCTTTTTCAAGATCAAGAAAGGCGGAAATTATAACCAGGGGAATACGTTGAAGTATTTCGAGGATGATAATTTGAGTCCATCATCTCCCGGGCCTCGGCCGGGGTGCCTACGGCGCTACCCAGTTCCTCGCAGACATGACGTTACACTCTTTTCATCTATACATCCCATTCATCCGCCCATACATTCAACCTGACAATCCAATCAGTCACTCATCCGTTCAGCTCCTGCCCTTCGTGGAACTCAATCAGCGAAAAACGCCTCCTCCATCTCCACGGTGAGGCCATCTGCGTTCATGAGCCTTCTGGCCAAGCCATCCATCTTCGGCAACTCGTAGCCAAAGAAAAACCGAAGCGTGTAGAACTTGCCCTGGTAAAAATTCTTTTCCTTCTCCGATGTGACCCCTTCCAGCCCCTTGACGACAAAGATCCCTTGTTTCAACCACTGCCAGGCAACGGCCAGTATCCCGAAAAACTCCAGATAGAGAGTAGCATCGGCTAAGAACAGCTCGGGATTTCCCTTGGCGGCCACTCCTTTCAGATGGGCGGTCACCTCTTCTAATTGGGCCAGGGCCTCTTCCAGGGTCTCGGCATGGCGGCGGAGACGTTCCGTCCCTACGGCTTCGGAGATGGTCTGTCGCACCTCCTCTCCATAGAGCTGAAAGGCCTTCCCTCCTTTCATCATGACCTTTCGTCCCAGCAGATCCAGACCCTGGATCCCGGTTGTCCCCTCGTGAATCGGATGGATCCGCGCATCCCGGTAGTGCTGTTCCAAGGGAAATTCGTCACAGTAGCCGTAGCCACCTAAAATCTGGAGCCCCTGGCTTACAGAAATGACACCCATCTCCGAGGGGTAGCTTTTGGCGACGCCCGTGAGAAGATCCAGGAGCAGACCATAGCGCTCTTTTTCCGCCCCTTCGGCCACATTTTTCATGTCCGCATAGAGCCCGCACTGGAGGATGAGGGCGAGGGAGCCCTCCACCACCGCCCGCTGAAACAGCAGCATCCGTTTGACGTCGGCATGCTGGATAATGGGAACCTGGGGCAGAGAAGGATCTTTGGCCATGAGGTTTCTTCCCTGGGGGCGTTCTCTGGCATATTCCAGAGCTGCGTGGTAGGCGGCCGACGCGATGGCCGCGGCCCCTGTGCCCACATCGATTCGCGCCTCATTCATCATCTGGAACATGTAGGTAAGCCCCTGGTGTGGTTCCCCCACCAGGTATCCGCGACAGTCGTTGTTCTCTCCCAGGCTCAACTGGGTGATGG
>SDBT01010801.1_pt1 | contig 14722 bp, 18 predicted proteins | sample 2277101 | NCBI WGS metagenome assembly SDBT01 (sample SAMN10404973, study PRJNA504765) | marine sediment metagenome | isolation source: marine sediment core GS10_PC15, 103 cmbsf | place: Arctic Ocean: Southern Knipovich Ridge | collected 2010
AATAAGAGCATCGATTCCAAAGAGCGAATAATTTCTTCTCCAGGAATAGAATCTCTTGGGTTTCAGCCCCAATACCCTTGAGGCTCTCTTAGCCGGAAAAGAAGAATCTTCTATTATATCAACTAGCTCTTTCTTAAGATAAACATTCAATCTATAACCAGAAATGGGCCCTAATAGTCCCAGTTGGTCTTTTTTTTAGAAGATTGATCTCCTCTGCTTGAGAGAGAATAATATCTTTTAGTCTTTCTGTCTCTTTTTTAAGTCTTGCTTTTTCAGTATCTTTCTTCTTGCCGGAATTTTTAAGGGCTTCTAAGGCGCCAGAAAGAGCTTTTTCTTTAATCCGATAGTATTCATTAGGCCAGAGTTCCTCTCTGCGACAGATCTCTGCAATTTTTACATTATCCTTAAGACCTTCGAGGAAAATGCGCAACTGCTCTTGTGGAGATAGTTTATTCTTTACACTCACTTGAAACCTCCTCCTTATCTTACTATATTCATTTTTGAGGAGACTTCAAGTCAAAGTCATAACAAATTATTTTTTTTCCGAGTCCCATAAGGTCTGAAACATTTCACTTTCTTCTTACATTGAATAGCTTCACGAAATATTTATTCAATCTTGAAGAAACACTTGTTAAGCCTCCAAGCTGCAACAATAAGAAAGTTAGAAAAATGTAAGTTAAAATAATTACCCCCAATAATATACTAACAGAAATAGAAGCATAGCGCATTCCTATAAAGATACCAGAAAAATAATATAAAGGTAGCAGCATGAATAATGGATATGAGACTAATACTAATAACCTTTTTTCAAAATTCATTGGATTTAGTTGACTTACAATAAAACCAAATAAAAAGGGTAAGATAAATGGATAAACAATAGCATAACCACCTAAAGAATAGGCATGGAGTGCAAAAAGGAAAATAATCAACGGCCCAACCCCAAGACAAAGGGGTTCCCAGTACTTCTTAGATTGTTTATTTATTAATGAAAAAATAATTATTATTATAAAAATGGGCGATAATGCAGATATTATAGAGAATCTTAAAAAAGTTGCAATAAAATAGTTTAAAAACTTGGGATCACTCATAGTCCCGTTAAAACCTCTGAGCAGGACATCTGGCACGAAAATATTTATAACATTAATCAACTTGTTGAACAAATATTCAAGTCTAAAAGAAAAAATTTTCTCAATATAAATGTTTTTACCATTTAATGTATCTAGGCCCGCTTTTAGTTTCATGTATCTAGCAAAAAGTGTCCATCCTATAAAGAGAAGAAACGTTGGAAAGAAAGAAACAAATGATTTTTCAAAAAATTTTTGAGAAATTCTATACCTTTTTAGATAAACAAAAAATAATACAGCTATAAAAATCAATGCCATAGGGTGTATAAAAAACGATATTGCAATAAGTAAACCTACAATTAAATTACTAAGCCTGCTTTCTTTATTAATTAATATAAGGGCTAAAAATATTGGATATATGGCAAAATACTTAAGGTAAATTTCAGTATTAAATGTCTGATAAGTTAAATGAACACTCAATAACATTAAAACAGTGACTATTTTAGCGGTCCGTTTGGAAAAGTATGACTTTACAAGCAAATAAGCACCTCCGTAATAAAGAGACATTAAAACATTTAAAAATCTTTGATAGATAAAATGACTTTCCCCAAAAAGCTTTAAAATCGGTGTGACAACAACTGGTAAAAGAGGCGTTCTGGCAAAAACTGAAACTCCGCCATGCCCCAATCTATAATTCTCCGCTTCCTCAGAAAAAATAGGCACTTGATGCAAAAAGCTTCTAGCTATGCCCCATTGTAATGTATTATCTGCATGGTAGCCGTAATACCCTCCTCTTAAGGGTATGAATTTGAGCTGGTCTAAATACTTCTCAATATAATCCAAGTTAAACAAGAAGTCTCTTTCTGCCTGAAGCAAGTTAACGATAAATAAAACTGAAGCTATAATGAAAAGAGGAAAAATACCTTTCTTTAGCTCCTTATACAGTCCTAACCTCAAGAATAAAAATAAAGAAATAACAAAAAATGGAATGTATATATCTAGAAACAGGGCAATTTTAGTGAAAATAAAAGCGGAACTAAGAACAGCTAATATTACGATTGAAATAATTGGAGAAAAAACAATTTTGTAATTAACATCAAGATTTATTTTTAAAGGATTGCTTATAAAATGAAGTAATGTATAACCGGGAATTAGTAAAATTAGATAAAAAATAAATGTATACCATACATAAGAGAGAAAACCCTTACTATGGTAATTAATAAAATTGGTAACACCTTGTGCAAATGATGCTGACCTTTTAATGTAAAACTTCAAATCACCGAGCTCGACAGAGTTATCAATTGTGGCCTTACTGATAACCAACTTAAAGGCCCTAATCTCCTTATTTTCATCCATTTTAAGAGCATAGTGAGAAGATCGATTCCCCTGGATTATATCCACTAGCCTCCATTGATGATTATTCTTATAGTATACTTTGAAATTTTCGGCTAAATACGAAGAAACAGAATGGAGATTGCCATAGAAATAGACAGAAAATCCGCTTAGATTCACAACCTGAGAAAAAGGAAATTCAATGATCGCAGGCCTATCTTTTGATACAGCAATACCAAAATGTTTTTCAGAAATAGGAGAAGCCAACAGTTTTTCATCGCCTACAAATGATGAATAAGCGTACTTATCCTCAATATACTCTGACAAAAAAGTGTCACCAAAGAACTTCTGTATCTTCTTGAAGTTATTATTATAAAGAAAGACTAGAAGTAAGATCAACAGAACTGGTAAAAAATATATAAGAATTTTTGTTATCTTTGACTTAAACATATTTTCTCTTATAAAGGGAATCTAAAACTTCTTCTAATACCTGATTCTTCTCTTTGCCTCTGACATCAATTACTATACATTTAATAATGCTTTTCAATTTATGATACTTCTTTCTGATCTGTTTATAAAACTCCTGTGTGTGTGCTCCATGAGTTTCTCTTCTTCGTGAAGATTTTTCATCTAGATCTAAGATAAATGTTATATCCGGGGCAGGTGTAAGTTTTAGATATAACCATGAAAGTAGCTTGTTTGAATAACCATGATATTCAAAACCCACTAACTTATCATAAAAATACCTATCGCAAACTACAATATAACCTAAGCATGAATAAAGTGACAACCAAATGTAATTCAAAAAATTATCGAGAATTGTAAAAAGAACCCAAAATTGCAGTAAAGGAGGTTTTTTATTTGTTCCTAAAAAAGGATTTTCTTCTTGCTTGAACTTATTATCAATATTCTTATTTTGCTTAAGAAATTTGTAAAAAAAATGAAGGAGTTTTACCACTCCGGACAATAAAAAATAGTCTCCAATATAAAAAAATTTAGAGTTTACACCATCATGACTCAGTCTCCCCACAATCTCTTTAGATAATGTTGTTTTACCAGCACCATCAACCCCAGACAGAGCCACAATCATATCTGTATCTTTCTGCCAACAACCTTTTTGAGATTTTTAAGAGGGTACCAATATACATGATAAGGCAGATATTCTCCATTAATGTAATATCTTAATCTCGACAGCGCGAAATACAAAAAAGAGTTAATTGAAAATTCTCGGTTCGATAAATTTTCCTTAAAAATTGTAAAACAGAGTGTTAAGGGGAAAAGTTTTGGAAATTTCTCTTTTTCTGGATCAATGAATCGTAAGAAATCAAGCATCTTTTTATAAAGCTCCTGCCACCTAAACCTTCTTACCTGATCCTCAATTTGATTCCAATTCAAATTTTTATTCATCAGACTTGATAAATACATATAATCCAGAATATTAAAATGCATTCTTTTAAAAATTAAAGTTGCTAAGTTTACTAAAAAATCTGCTTCATTGCTTAATCTATGTTTCTTGTAATCATAATCTTTCCAAAAAAACTCTGGACTAAAATATAACTTATTTTGCCAACAGAATTGAACAGTCAAATCAATTTTATAATAATCTTTTTTGTAAACTGTTTTCTGATAAATCTTCTCTTTAAGAAACTCCTTGTGCTCAGTCACCAAAAACTCCCTTTTTCTGAATGCTGTTGCCCAAGTATCCATATCCTCTTCCTCAATAAGCAGATCAATGTCCGAACTTATATATGGTAATGTCCTATCATACTTAGCAATAATATAATTAAGATTTCCCTCTTGAGAAATACTTTGGATCAAATCTAAAGTTTTATTTAGTTTATTTATTTTCTGATCTCCAACAGAACTAATTTGGTTCAAAAAACGATCCACGTCTTCGTCAAAGCTATTCCTATAATTTTTCGAAAACCAATAAAGCAACCTGTTTTGGCAGGCGTTAATTAAGAAATCAAAGAAAAGAACACTAACTTTCTTTTCCCTCGTATCTTTAGTAACTAACTTATATAAAATGTTTGAGTAGTTCATAATTTTCCAAATTAAATATCATTAACAATTTCTGCCTGGAATTCCATGATGCTACTTTTCCCGATAATCGAAACAATTATATTAATTGGGAGAAATATGGGAAATAACGCTAGTGTGATCATCGTTCTATAGACATAAGACATTTTAAAAGAAAATTTCTTTTGAAATATATTCGTAATGCTCCCTATCCAAAGTTGTGGGTTGAAAAATGGATATTTTATTTTTATTACTTTGAAACCTACCTTTTTAAGCATTCTGGACAATGTTACAGGAGTAAAATGATAAAGATGCCGAGGAGGAGCTAAATATGACCATTCTTCTTGAAAAATATGTCGTTCTAAACTATCAAAATTTGGCAGGTTTATTATTAACCACCCATTTTTTTTTAGAATTATTTTGCTTTCTTCCAGTGTTTGTAAGGGGTCTAGCACGTGTTCCAAAGAATGCCAAAACGTAATTATATCAAAATAATCTTTTTCCAAATTAGCATCTATTAACTCCCCATGTTTTCCTTCTATTCCAACGCTCTTCAAAAAATCAATAACTTTCTCATCTAGGTCAACTCCGTATACATAGTAACCTCTGGATTTTTGGATTGACAAAAAGGGGTCAATGCCACAACCTATATCCAGAAGATGACCATTTTTTTTTAATGGTATCCTTTTAATAAAACGTTTTTGAAACCCTCCCAGCACATATAATAATTTTGATATCCAATTTGTTCTGGGATCTGTATAGTTTTGCTTATAGTGTTTTTTTAATTCTTCCTTAGTTAGTCGGGGATTTAAAGATACTAACCCGCAGCCTTTACATTGTAAAATATCCCAAAGTCCTTTTGTATGTAAAGACCTATCCCTAGCAGAAAATAATTTTCCCCATCGGTTATTATTACCACATAGATTACAATTAACTCTTTCAGTCAACAATTCGAGGCTATTCATTTAAAGTCTTCCTGCCTAACTCAACTTGATTTAAGGCCCGTTTATTTTCTACTTGATATAGATTAGATAAATCCTTTGTTACATGGTCAATTCTAAGTTTTTCTCTCTTGAAATCTTTCCTACTAAACTTAAAGTTTTGCTCATTTCATCTTCTCTTTGTTTCCCCTGTAAATAAACCTGCTCCAAAAAGGCATTTGTCTCATTATCCAAAATATTTCTATATCTTTGTGAGAGCCAATAAAACAGTCTGTTTTGACAGGCGTTGATTAGAAATTGAAAAAGATCTACCTTCACTCTTTTTTCAATTCTTTCTCCCGTGGCTAATTTATATAAAATATCGTTAACAACCTTTATACTCGCTCTTAATAATGTTTACAGTGTTTTTTTAAACTTAACAAAAATATTGGTAAATCCCTTCGGTTTTTCAAATTCTTGGTTTATATTTTTAATTAGAAGTCTTTCAAAGAATGGTTTTCTTCTAAATATCCATTTAGCTATATACATATTTAAGCTAAAAAGTATGAACCACCAGCCCCCTTTAATTCTACAATCTACTACTTTTAATGAATTGTTTTTTCCAAGTTTCTCTAGCTTTTTAAATGAATAGTGTCTGTGACTAATAAGCCACCATGCAGGATCAAACACCTTAGCAAAGAATGAATCATATGGTGTTGATAAATAAAATACTCCATCTTTTTTAAAAACGCGGTTGACTTCTCTAAACATTTTGTTTTCTAAATTTTTGGGGATATGTTCTAACACTTCCCAACATACAACAGTATCAAAAGATTCGTTTTGGAAGGGTAAATTTGTACCATCTGCAACCTCAAAATGTGCTCTTTTATCTTTGAAAAAATCTTTTGTCTCTTTTAAAGCTTCCTTTGAAATCTCTGTTCCTATTATCTTTTTGACACCACGTTGTAAAAAATTTAGTTCACACCATCCAAACCCACAACCAATATTCAAAACTTCCTTGTTTTCAATGTCGCTATTACTGACAAAATCAATACCTTCTAAGAAGCGTCCATGTAGTGTAAGTGTGGGTTTTTCTTTTAAAATATTTTTCATATAATAAACATTAACATAAAGTTTAACTCAACTTTATTTGAACTGACTCATTTTTTACCCTGATAATGACCCTGATACATATTGACTAAATTTTTTGCTATATGGTCAACCCCAAACTTTTTTTCTACTGTATTAGAAGCGTTACTTTTGATATCTTCAAGATTATTAAGGTTTTTCAGAACATATATAATTTTTTCTGCCAACGAACCTGTATCTTTGTTACTAAAGAGAAAGCCATTAACATTATCTTTGACAACCTCATCTATTCCATGAATATCAGAAGCAATAACAACCTTTTTGGCAGCCATAGCCTCCAACAAAGTAACCGGATGTCCTGTAGCACCATCAATAGAAGTTTGAGGAACTACTACAATATCTGACAAGGCATATAGCTCTTTCACATTTAACACACCTTCATATATTTTAAAGCATTCTTTTTTAACCCCTATAATTTTCAATATTTGAGATTTTCTTACTTTATAAGGAATTTTACCTCCGGATTTATAAGTTGCAATAATAAATAGTAAATCTTTACGTTCCACTAAATTGGACTCAATAACTTTCTCACAAGCTTTTGCAAAGATATCAGGCCCTTTATATGAATCAAGAGGAGCGACAAACAGCACAACTTTTTTACTTTCTTTTATGAAATATTTTTTTCTTATAGATACTTTGGAAGGCAAATTAGAAAACTTTTTGTAGTTTACTCCAAGCGATAAATAGCAAGTTAGACTTTTAGGATATCCCACAGATATGAGATTTTCTGAAATTCTATAATTAGAACAAATAACCCTATTTATCTTGGGTTTAATTAAAGATAACCACATGGGTGAGCCCAATAAGGTGGGTAATTCCGTCATTAAAGTATGAAAAACTTTTACTTTTAATATCTTTTTTAAAACCCAACCTCGAAAAATAAGAAGAGGTGTTGAAGTATATTCATGAATAATATTAAACTTATATTTCTTATGAAGGTAAGGAACCATAAAAAGAGGAACTACTCTGTTAACAAAAAAGCTCAGCTGTGGAAGCTTATTTAAAAATCCTAAAGAGTAAGTATGAAATATCAAATTATATTTGGCCGACTGTTTGGTATGCCATTTATTAACGTCTTCTAAATTAGACGAAGTGGTAGAACCCTGAAGATTTTTTTCCCAAAGTCCTACAGAAGTTAATATATGTACTTCATAGCCAAAATGGACAAGTTCTTTTAGACAATCATATACTATGGATACTCCTGTAATCCAAACTGGCGGAGGCCAAACATTGTTTACAAGCACTAATATTTTTTTAGACTTTTTGATTTCCATTTTCGTCCAAAGTTAAACTAACATCTTTTTAGGAGAGACTTTATACTATTGGCTAATAAATATCTTATAACCATATAAGAATATAATACAACAACCCAAAAACAATAAAAGAGATGATAAAACCAAGCAAAGTCAGGTTTTTTAATAAAACCTTTTATACTGTCTTTAAAAGGAATAACAAATGTAGTCATAGCTAAGACATTTAGAATAAATTTTTTACGATTGCTTGTTGCCCAATTATTTTCTCTTTTGTCTCTGCACTCTAAATAATTCCCAAAATTCCTTGCGAGCTTATTAAAAAATTGAATGGTTGAATGGCAATGATGGTGAGTAATTGTCTGTTTTATTGCTGCAAATTTATTGATTCCCTTATTAATTAAGCTATTAAAGACATCGCTATGAAAGAAAAAACCACCTTTGATTTCTTGTTCCATATGATCTTTCCTTCCTAAAAACCCTATTGCCCCAAGTGTAAGCAAACTTCCTCTTGGGAACTCTATTAAATAGTAATCACCCTTGTCTTGAGTTTTTCCTAAAAGAGTCCATGAATCTTCAAAATAGGATAAATGCTCTTTTGATTTGCTATAAAATTGGAAAGGATCATTTAAGCCAAAAAGTGAACAATAACGGTTAGAAGGGGGATCTTTTGGATCATAATAAAATCTTACCGGAAAAGAACCAACCAAGTTATTCTCCTTTAAAAAAGGTTCTACAGCTTTACGCAAAAAACTCTTGTGGGGTAACATATTATCTGCATCCAATAGAAAAATTAAATCGTAGTTTGCTTTTTTTATTCCAACAGCACGGCTTATTTCACAAAACCTTTTACCGCTGTAATAAATTTTATCTGTATACTTTCTTGCAACTTCCACCGTATTATCCTCTGAGTTATCGTCCACCAAAACTATCTCTAACTTGGACTTTGGATAATCTTGGCTTTCAACAGATCCTAAAGATTCACCTAGTAATCTACCAGCATTATAAGTAGTTATAACAACAGAAATTCCAGGTAGGTCTTTATCGTCTATTGCCTTGTTGTTTTGATTTTTCTTTTCCTCCATTTTCACAGTATTCCTCGTTTTTTGTACCATTCTACGGATCTTTTCATACCCTCATCTAGAGAAATTCTTGGTTCGTAACCCAAAATTTCTTTTGCTTTATTACAATCATAAACATTTCTATCTTTTGACATCCATTCGGCCGCAGTTGAAGAAAATGGTGGATATACCCCCACAATAGCACTTACTATTTCTGCAAAATATCCCGCTAATGTTCCAATAAATACTGGTAAGCTAATAAACGGAGGTCGTGTACATAATTCTTTAGCTATCGTATTTAATACAGTTCTTATTTCATATGACTGTCCATCAGTTATGTTAAAAACCTCTCCAATTACATCATCATTTTTTTCTGCCAGTAGTAACGCTTGCACAACATTATTTACATAGCAAAATTCCATATGAGCCTTACCATGATTAAAAAGAGGAAATAATCCGAATTTTACAAACTTAAACATAATAAGACGCACGAGACATCTTGGACCGTAGATGAGACAAGGTCTAATAACTACTACAGGAAAATTATATTTTCGATAATATTCCAAAACCTTTTTTTCACCCCCAAGTTTACTAACACTATAATGTGAATCTTCTTCTTGAAATTCATCCTCTTTTAATGGATGTCCATCAGGGCTGACCCCTAAAACTGAAACAGAGCTCACATGAACAAATTTCTTTATATTGTTTTCTTTGGCAACTTGCAAAATATTTTGAGTCCCAAACACACTGTTGTCATAGTATTCTTGTTTAAGAATCCTCATAGGTCTTGATATACCCCCCAAATGGAAAATACTGTCTGTACCCTTAACTGCAAGTTTTAAGCTTTCTATATCGCGTAGATCCCCATATACAATTTCCGCACCTTTGTTTTTAATAAGTGTCAAATTCTCAAGCTCTATTGGCGCAAAAGGTTTAGGTAATGCTAAGGCACGTACCTTTCTACCCTGTCTTAACAACTCTTCTACCAAATGACTTCCAATGAAACCTGTACCACCTGTAACTAATACGTTTTTACACATAACATTTATCTTTCAAAGATATGCTACAATAACAATCTGTAGGAAGTAACCACTTTTACATAATCCTCTCTATAAATTTTTCTACATACTTGGCTATTGCCAAAGCGCTCGTTAGACCAGGAGATTCAATTCCAATAAGATTTATGAATCCTGGGAATCCTAACTCGCTCTCTTCTTTAATAATGAAATCTCGAAAGTTTACATTTTCCCCTTGCACCTTGGGACGAATACCTGCCAAATCTGTGATTAAACCCTCTTCTTCTGAAAAGGGTAAGAAAAATATAGCTGAATTGAGAAAGTTGTTTTTTTCTGAAATATCCAGATTGTAGTCAATTTTATCTCTGTCAATATAATGATCATCGGGACCTAAACGTATACTACTACCAAAATCTAAGGTAGCATGAATCCCCAATCCCCCTCTTTCCATTTTGGGAACGGAGTAAATTAACCGGTTAATGAGACTGCATTTGTGAGTATCGGCTATTCTAAAATATTGTCCCTTGCAATATCTTAGATCAGACCTCTCTTTTTTAATATCTATCCCAACTTTTCGGCTATCCGGTCTAAATCAAGTCCGGCGTTGTTAGTCATAACAAATTATTCTTCTTCTAGGTCCCATGAGGTCTGAAACATTTCAACGTTTAGCTATTTCAACAAAGCAAGTATCTCCGCCACTTATTCCTTGTGTGTACGAATTCATAAACGCGATAAGTTTTCTTTCCTTCATAACCTTTTTCGTAGAAGTTCCAAATCTGCTTCAACCATCATAAAAAATCACCGTTGGATACCCGCCAGTTCTACTGGCGGGAGGAAAACGGTAAATTCGCCGAAGGCGAATTTTAAGGGTTTCCCTAATAATAGTTCTTTGCTAGAATTAGGATATGAGTTCAGTCAAAAGAACAAAACATGCTGTATATGAAACGAAGTATCATCCAGTCTGGATTCCAAAGTACAGAAAGAACATATTTGACAGGAAGATAAAAGAGTACATCAAAGAGGTATTCCAAGAGATAGCAGAACAGTTCGAGTTCGAAATAGATACTATGGAAGTGATGAAAGATCATGTGCATCTCTTTCTTTCTGCTCCACCCAGGTATTCCCCAGCCCGAATTGTTCAGATTATAAAGAGCATATCAGCCAAGCAGGTCTTTAGAAGATTTTCCCATCAAAAAAGCATTCTCTGGAACAGGGAGTTTTAGAGTGACGGGTACTTTGTTTGAATAGTGGGGAATAAAGTGACATCGCAAGTAATCAAAAGGTATATCCAGTACCAGCACAGAGCAGTTCAGTTGGAGTTCGATCTCTGATTTAGATGCCCCACAGCTTTGCTGTGGGGCTCTTTACTTTAACTAAGTCTTTAAAGTTAACTTTTGGCTCCCACCCAAGTTTCTTCTTAGCTTTACTATAATTGCCACATAACTCATGAACTTCTGCCCGTCGATAAAATCTTTCATCTCTGCCTACATATTTTTCCCAATTCAATCCCGCATATTCAAAAGCTAGCTCAGCAAATTCTTTGACTGAATGAGTTTTCCCTGTTGCTATTACATAATCATCTGGCTCATCCTGTTGAAGTACAAGCCACATTGCTTCTACATAATCGCCAGCAAATCCCCAATCCCTTTTTGCCGTTAAATTCCCTAGTCTTAATTCTTTACTTAATCCTAATTTTATTTTAGCTACCCCATAACTTATCTTCCGCGTGACAAATTCAAAACCCCTACGAGGTGATTCATAATTAAAGAATATGCCACTGCAAGCAAAAATTCCATAAGCTCCCTATAATTTAGAGTTAAATAAAAACCAGTAACCTTAGAAATACCGTAGGGCGAGCGAGGATGAAAAGGTGTATTCTCGTTCTGAGGAGTTTCTTTAGCTAAAGCAAACATTTCGCTGGACGCAGCAAAGTAAAACCTACACTTAGGAGCTTTTTCCTTGATTGCAGATAAAATAGAATGTGTTCCCATTGATGTTTGTGTTAATCGTAGAAAATTCATCTTCAAAAGAATAGCTCACAAAACTTTGTGCGGCCAAATGGTAACATTCATCTGGTCCGTGCTCTTTCTACTACATTAAATATACTAGCATAGCTTTCTAAAGAAGCAGAGTGTAAAATCAATTTATCAAGGATATGTCTTATCCGCCATAGTCTACGTTCAGGATCTTCCAATGCTACTCGTCTAACAATCCTATGTACCTCATATCTTTTCTCTAAAAGAAACTCAGCCAGATATGAACCATCCTGACCAGTAATTCCTGTAATAAGTGCCTTTTTCATTTTATCTTACTCCCCAAATATCCAACTCCCACCATAAACCTCAACCAATACATGCCAACTGTAAACACCGGATGCCTTAATAGCTCTTTCCACTTTGCTTCTTCAATAAATACTCCGAATAATCGGTACCATATCCCTAATTGTTTTCTTGCAATCATACCATCTCTACCCCATTTTTGAACATATTTATCAAAAGATTTAGAATAATAACTCTTTTTCTTTAAATAATGCTTTAGATTAAACTCTTCTTCATTATGATATAAAGAAACATTTATTATATCGACCTTTCCAACTTGTTTTACCCTTCTATCAAAATCCCAGTCCTCAGGACCAGTTAAAGTTTCATCAAATCCACCAATTCTTTCAAAAGTATTTTTCCCGACGAATCTAACACAATCTATGACCGTGGCATCGTAAAAATTCCTCTCAAAGTCTCTTACTTTGGCCCAAAAACCGATACCAATAATTGTTTCCGGAATATATAAGGCAACACAATCCTCACTTTCGCATTTATTCATACATTCCTCTATAACATTTTCAGACAATATCATATCAGCATCAAGATATAAAATATATTTTCCCTTTGATTTCTTTACTCCATAATTTCTTTGTGCAGAGCGCTCGGCGCCTTTATTGTAAACCTTATCTGTGAACTCTCTGGCTATCTTAACTGTATTATCAGTTGAGTTATTATCTACGACTATAATTTCAATAACAAACGAGTTTGTTGGGTTTATGGAGTTAATTGAGTTTATTGAGTTGATTATGGAGCTTAGGCAGTTTCCGATGTTTTCTTCCTCATTTCTTGTAGTTACGATGACGGAAACGACTACCGAGTTTATTGGGTTTATAGAGTTCATTGGGTTTATTGAGTTCATTGGGTTTATAGAGTTTATTGGGTTTATGGAGTTTATAGGGTTTGTTGAGTTTATGGAGTTGACAACACAAACCCTGCAGACTCACAAACTCCGCAAATACTACAAAGTCGTCTCAGCGTTTTAATGTATATTTTGAGGCTCTGAGTTAACGAAAATAGAGTTATCATCCTGATTTATGGTCTGCACTAAAGCTATGCATAAACGAGTCTTCCCTTAGGAGCGGGAACTTCTCTACCCAAGTTTTTTGCTGTTTCTATCCACTCTGAAATGACGATCTCGGCATTATCTATAGCTTCTTGGTATGTATGTCCATCTGTCATGCATCCTGGTAGTTCTGGTACTTCAGCTATGAACAATCCATCATCTTCGCTCCAGTAGATGATTATCTCATACTTAAACATTCTCAATCTCCCTGTGAAGTTTGTATTTTAGAATTAGATTTCTTATCTGTTTTACCTGATAAGCCTTTGCATTCCCATCTCTTAGTGGCTGAATATTAATGATTTCTATTATTTTATCTTTAGTAGGAATGTGATGATCACCCTTGATTCGCTCAGCAAAACCTAACTTCAAAAGAGTCTCTCTTAACTCCCTAAATTTGATATTTCAGTCTGAAAGACCTTTCAAAATTTTTTCTAAGGTCCTTTTACTCAAGGCATTCTCTTAAACATAAAAAATTTGCCAAAGAAAGTCAAACAAATAGCCAACTTTCTTATAATCTTACCTTTACCTTTCCAATTTATCTAACTAACTTTGTCTCCATAAAAATTATCTGCATAGCTTACAAACTCTGAATTTATTGAGTTCATAGAGTTTATTGAGTTTATTGGGTTTAACCCTTTAACCATTTTAATTCTATGGACTGTGAAAATTTCATTTTCTATAGGCATACTGATTTATCTTCAAGATAGCTGTAATTTAAGAATGCTGTTAAATCTTAGTTTCCTTAAGCCATTCTCCACGATCAATGTTAGCTTGCTTTAGAATACGAGATAAAAGATCTACACTTATCTCTTTCCGATGTGGATTAGGAATAGTAAGAACCAAATTTTCCTTTACCATATAAGGGTGCCTTCCTCCCTGATAAGGTCCTTCAAAACCTAATTTACGAAGTCGTTTGACAAATCCACTCCATGAAATTGGCGTAAGTTTATCCACCTACCTCTAACTCCTTAGGCTCTTCAATTTTGCATCCTTCCACAGTAGGTATAGGAAGGCCTTTCTTTATTCTTAGCATAATCCAACCTTCCATAACCTCTATAAGTTTTCGCCGACATTCTTCCAAAGTTTTACCTGTAGCCCATACTCCTTGTAATAATGGCACTTCTCCATAATAGGGCTCCTCATCTTTAATAATTTCATATCTAGCCTTTTCCAAGAGCTTATCAATATATTCCCTAATCACGATTTCTCACCTCCTTACCTTAGTCTATTGGGTTTATTGGGTTCATTGGGTTCATTGGGTTTATTGGGTTTATGGAGTTTGTTGAGTTAATCATTTTAATTCTATGAACTGTGAAAAATTTATTTTCTCTATACTCATACTGATTTGAGGGCTAATTTATAGTCTCCTTGAGCCATTTCATAAATGAGTTGGTCTCTACTTTGAACCTTTTCCAAATATTCTCACGGATATTGGTGAGGAGAATCTTTAATTTCTCCCATTCAAGTTCCATGCCATAGATATTGCGAAATAAGTGTCTGAATCCCAGATACTGTTTCAGTTTTTCC
>SDBT01010802.1_pt1 | contig 14721 bp, 29 predicted proteins | sample 2277101 | NCBI WGS metagenome assembly SDBT01 (sample SAMN10404973, study PRJNA504765) | marine sediment metagenome | isolation source: marine sediment core GS10_PC15, 103 cmbsf | place: Arctic Ocean: Southern Knipovich Ridge | collected 2010
TCCGAATTCTACAACCTCCCCTTCCTAATCACTTAAGAGACTCCTTTTCCTAAAAAGTGATATAGTGGACCCTAAAAATAAAATCTGGAAAATTTTAGCTCAAAACTTTTTAGTTTTTATATTTAATTCTTGAAAGTGAAAGTGTATTATTTTATAATGCTCTCATGAAAAAGAAAGAGATAAAGATAAGGTATGACCCTTCTGGACATATAAAGTGTCCGTATAGGGAAGTCACAACAGATCCTTTTTCGAAAGATTTTTGTATTAGAAATGAGACTTGGTGTTTCTATAAGAAGTGTAATTTATGGCCTGGTCATAAGAATAAGAATTTTCAACGATAAATTATGAAAAAGTGGATAAAAACAAGTGAAGAGCTGCCTCCTTTATATCAAAAAGTTGAGATAAAAATAACTAATACAGCCGTATATAGTGATATTTTTGATTCTTCTTCAGATATAATACCTCAATGTAAATGTAAAGAAGAAGAGACAGCTTATTTAGAGCCATTTGGGGATCGTTCATATTGGCAGATGAGTAGTTGGGGAATTAATTTACCTCAGGTGAGTCATTGGTTAAAAGAGATTATTATACCTATTGAGAGTAGATTTGAGATTTTAGACTTATGAAATATAAAATAGGAGATAAAGTAAAAATAGTTCAGGGCTATCTGTTTGCCCACAGTGTTGAAAAAGCAATATCAGATTTAAAAACTGATAGGATTGTTACTATACAAAAAATTCTTCCAAATAATAAAAAATTTTCCCATCCAGGGAAAGGCATGTATACATTAAAAGAAATTGGATGTTATTGGGACGAAGAATTTTTCACTAAAGCTCCTAAACAAATTAAAATAGAACCCATAAATAGCAGAATAAATAATAGATTTGAGATATTAGATTTATGAAATATAAAATTGGTGATAAAGTAAAAATAAAAGAAGATGCTAAAATGATCTCAACAGAGATAAAAAAGCTCATAGAATCTTTACCTAATAGAGTTGGCACAGTAAAATCAATAAAACCAAGCATATATGGGGATAAGCAAGTTTATATTTTGCATGAATCTCCAATTTATAATTGGCATGAAAATTGGTTAGAAAAAGTAGTAGAAGAAAAAGAAGAAGATTTGGATCATATAGAAAGCAGATTTGAGATTTTAAATTTTAAAGAGGAAGAAAAAATGAGTGAAAAAAAACTAACTATTAAGAAAAAAATAGTAACTACTACAACAAGTGAAGTAACAATTACTTATGATGATATAATAGAAGCATTTGATCTACCATATGGTATGACTATCAATTTTCATAATGAAGCCTCAGACTACGACAATATAGAGATAGGTGCTGAAGGATCTTTTCTTAGATGCACTTTAGTTGAAAATGAAATTGAAAGAGATGAAATTAAACCAAAGACTAAAAAGAAAGTCAAAAAGAAATCAGAAGCATCAAAAAGTTTAAAACGTAGAAGAAAGGGAATAAATGGCTAAAAAAAGATATTTTGACTACAAGAATAAGACTTTATTTGAAGGACATAAACTATTAGAGGGATACCATAATACAAGTTGTCCTTCAGGAGGACCTGGACATCATTGTGGTTTTCCTAAAGAGTTTATAGAAAAAACAATGAAAAAAGTAAAAAGACTTTTAGCGGAGAATAAAAAATACAAAGAGATTTCAGAAAAGAAAGACCATCATTTTAGATACATATTATATGAATTAGATTCTACTGCTTTTTCAAAAGATATTGTAAAAAACTATGCTAATCAGGGTCTAAAAAATAAATAAAAAGTTCTTGCAAAAATAGTAAAGATATGGTATATATGAGTAACATCTATAGCAACCAAGATTTAATTTATTATATAAAAGACAGGAGACAAAATGAGTTGTAACGATTGTGACAAATTTGAAAATGAAGGAAAGATAGCTTATTATAGATGGAATAAAAGTAACATAGGAATGATAGGCTGTCAAAAACATTTAAGAGAAATATTTGATACATTAAATAAAGCGCAAAAGAAAGCATCAGAAAAATCCAAGCTTTTTAAAGAACGTTTAAATAAAAATGCTGAAGATTTTGATTTAATTATTGTAGATGTATTAGAGCATATAGATAAATTAGAGGAAAAGAAATGAGTTATAGACCAGAGTGGTTCCCAACAGAAAGCGTTTTAGATATAACCTTAAATGTTGTTATGTATGTAAGAGGTTCTTATGATGCGATGCCGGATGATCATGCTTTAAATATAAAAGCATTAAGATATACTGTAGATAATTGGACTGATTATAAAGGTTTGCCAGGTTCTCCTGAGAATAAAGAATTTGACAATTATGTTAAATGTTTAATTCTTTTAGCATTAGAAATAGAAGAAGATTATCAAAAAGAAAAACAACAATTTAGAGAAGGATTAAAAGAACTAACACAGTGAATAAAAAAGAATTAAAACAAGAAGTTGAAGAATTAAAAGATCTCGAAAACAATTGGGATAGTTATGGAGCTTGTCCAATCACAGAAAGAAGTATTGAAAAGGCCAACTATATAATAGATCTGATACCGAGAGAGTCATTATCTGCAAATCCTTGTGTTGTTCCTATAAATGATGGATCTATTAATCTTGAATGGACTTATAAGAATAAAGAATTAGAATTAGAAACAGATGGAAAACAAATAATATATCTTAAATGTGAAAATAGCTTCTGCGAAGAAGGATATCTTCAATTAGATGATAAAAACTTTAAGAAGAAATTTTATGACTTTTTTGAATGGTTAGGATGTAAAAGATATCCATGCCCTAAGTGTGAGGCAGGGGAATTATACGATTCTAATACAGGTGGAATGTTCGGTAGTATGATTGAATGTGATAACCCTAAATGTAATTATAACTATAGTGATCTTTAGAAGGAAAAATTATGAAAACAGCCATATATGCATTCAGTGGTGATCCTATCACCTATGGTCATATAAACATAGTCAGAAGAGCACAGAAGGTCTTTGATCAAATAATAGTAGCTATTGGAGAGAATCCTGATAAAACTTATACTTTTAATTTAGCGGAAAGAAAAGAAATGGCTAAGCGTTGTTTCTCCCACATTCCATTTGTTGAGGTCGTCTCATTCTCCAATCTCTTAATAGACTTTGCTTATGAACAAGGAGCATCTGTTATAATTAAAGGCGTTAGGAACTCTGCTGATTTTGATTATGAAAGTATATTACATAGTGTTGGTCAGAGTCAAAAGGTTGGTATTGACACTCATATACTATTTGCTGATCCTGAATTAGCTCATATCAGTAGTAGTGCAGTCAAAGCTATTGTTAAACATAATGGTGATATAACGAAATATGTCCCGGTACATGTCAAACAAGCATTAGAAGAAAAAATTAACGGACAATGCATTATAGGGATTACAGGAGAGATTGGTAGTGGAAAATCTCATATAGGAGATCAAATCTCTAAACTTAATACAAGTGGTAGGTCTATTCATAATATAGAATTAGATTGGATTGGTCATGACATTCTTGAGCATCGTCATGAACCAGTTTATGTAGGAATAAGACAAAAAATATTTGTAGAAGTTGGAGATTGTGAATTTAAAGATACAGGATTTATAGATAGAAAAAAATTAGGAGATATAGTATTTAATGATCCTTCTAAATTAGAGATATTAAATAATATTATGACTAAGCCTATATTGGTTAGATTAAGGAAAGAAATTTCTGGGAAGAAAGGAATAATCTTAATTAATTGTGCTTTATTAGCTGAGTCTCATATGCTCCACATTTGCAATAACAACGTGATATTAATAGATGTGGATAAAGACACCCAAAAGAAGAGATTATTGGATCGTGAGCTAACTGAGGAGCAAATAGAGACACGTATGGCTTGTCAATATGATTTTGATCATAAGAAAAGTCAAATTCAAAAACATATCGACAAAGATCGACATGGTAAGTTATGGACTATTGATAATTCTAATAATATAGATCAAAAAGAACTTATGAATCAATTTAACATAATAAGGAGTGAATTAGATGTCTAATCTTAATGGAATAGAAATTTATTTTTTAATAAATATGGCATATACATTAGTGTTATTCTTTTTCTTTCATAATAAGATTATTAGAATGGTTATTAAAAGATCAGAAAAACCTATAGAAAATATTGTAAAATTCATGAACACTTATTATATTATAAATGTTTTCTTAGGTTCTTTCTCTTTAGTATTGGATTTTTTACATTGCCTATGTGATCCAAAGGAGTGTTTATGGTTAAGAAAAGAAGAGTAAAAGGTTTTATTTGTTGCCGCAAAAATTGTTTTTAGGAGTTACTATGTGTGACGATGACGATTTAAAAGAGTGTTATAAGTGTAATGTATCTTTAAGTCTTGAATATCCATTAGAGTGGGGAGATCCTCCTTATTACTGTGGTCCTTGTATGACTGATGAGTTTGACAAAGTAAGGAGAGTTGTTACTAAGGTAGCAGATGAGATATGGGCTATTGCTGAAGGTAAAGTAGATGGTTCTGAGAGGAATTTAAAGAGGATCTCAGGTGTATTGCATGATATACGTGCAGGCAGGGATACTGAATGGTATATGAAGAGAGAGGAAAAATCATTATGAGCGTTTGGACAGTATTATTAAATATATATTTGGTTCAGTTAATTATTTCTATTCCTATTCTTATTTTATTACCTTATTTTGATAGTTTAAAAAATGGCAAAAGGAAAGCAATAATAGCAGGAGTGCAAGGATTTTTTTGGGGTTTGATTCCTATTGTAGGAATGCTTTTCGCAGGAGTTACTATTTATATAATAGGAGGAGAATATATAAAAAAATGGGTGAAAAAATGGGTAGAGAATGATCCTACTTCTCCTAGTAACATGAGTAATCCTAATTTTACTCCTCCCCCAAAAAAAGTTAAAAAGGTTGAACCTATTAATAGTCGTACAGAGATTTTAGATTTATAGAAAGTGATTATGAGAATAGTTGGACAAGATGGTGACGGTAGATTAGTAATAGATTTAGAAGGTGAAGCATTTGTTTTGGCTAGATCTATTCCTGGTGATAGTGCTGCAATTATAAGTAATGGGATAATATCCGACATGCCTATTTTAGATGTTAAGTATAAACATTTAAAGATTATTGATCCCAGAGACTCTAAGAATTATAGTTCTACAGAGATTATTGAAGAACCAACTGATCCTATTGATAGTCGCTTTGAGATATTGGATTTGTAATGAAAAAAGTATTTTGTGGAACATGTAGATATAGGAAATTTTGGGAAGCAGCTATGGGCTGTTGTGGATATAAGTGTAAAAAGAAATTTACTCATCATACTAGTAATATGAAAACATATACAATGCTTATAGATTGTGAAGAGGTCAATAAGAATAATGATTGTAAGGACTATGAGCTTGATCTTTTAAAAAGAGCAAAGAGATTTCAGTTAAAGCTTTGGAATATAATTATTGGAAAAAAGGAGAAGGTTGACGTTCCTGTTGAAGATCGTTTTGAGATAATGGATTTGTAATGAACTTTGGCCATGAATTTAGGTGCAACATATGCAAAAAAGATATTAGTAGTGACTACCATAGATATACTTCTGACATGCTTGGCATGGATTTTGTATTTTATGTTTGTGAGGGAGATTGTAATAAGAAGTTTCGTAGTGAGTATATAGAACCTTTTGTTGAAATTAGAAATCGTTTTGAGATCTTGGACTTATGAGTAAATTTATAAAAGTAATTAAATTTTATGATGGTTATCCTTCTGACAAAATCTGTATAAAAGATGTTTATTTAAATCTTGACAATATAGAATCTTTTGAGGCAATAACTTTTGATAGATATGGTTCTCATTTCTCTTATTATTTTAAAAAGAGAGAGGGAAAAAGTGATTTTATAAAGGTTCCTATAAGTTTAGTTGAAACATTGCTTATATCTACTAATGGGGCATATTATTTTTCTAAATCTCCTATAGAGAAATTTATGAAGTTTCAAGAATGTGAATCTATTAAAGATCGTTGGGAGATTTTAGATTTATAATGAAAGATTTTATAAAATTAGAAAAAGGTAGAAGTTATTATATGAGCCTGTTGAAAAAAAAATTTGAGAACAACGTATGAAAACCAAAAAAGGGCTGCAATTCCTTTCTGCCCTCATTGTAAAACGGAGAAAATATATAGTAGATTTGAAATATTGGACTTATGAAGATAAATAAAACAATAATAAAACAAATGATATCTAACCAAAGAAATTGGGTATGTCTTCCTAATGGTAAATGGTATCATGCTACGACTTCAGATAGTGGGCAAGTTTTTTTTGAAGGAATAGAGATAGATGATTCTTGGGAAATAGAGACAGAAAAAGATAGTAAAATAAAAGATGATGAAGAACGTGTAAATAGATTTGAGATTTTGGATTTATAATCATGGCTCATAGAAATTTTAAAGATTTACTTGGAAGATTAATAAAGAATGGAGCATCAGTTCTTTATATATGGTCTAAATATGAATCTACCAGAAAAGGCCACGGTGGTAATAGTGTTAAATATATAATAGGCAAAGTAGTTGGTTTTAATGCTAGTAGTATTAGATTGGAATATATTGAACATAAATCAACAGTGCCTATCTCTAAGATAATTCCTGTTTTCAAAACAGAAAATAAAATTATTGTTATGAAAGGACTTGACATATTAGATCAGAACACTTATGCTAACCTATTAGAAAATAGAAATGATCTTCTTCGAAAATTTACAAAAGATTTAATAGAATCTAATCAAGCTCTTAATAGAGCAAACAGCAAAATAGATCGTATGGGACAAAAGATAGACAAATTCAAAGATATTATAGATGAATATGAAAAAAATTGGGAGAGGTTTAGGATATTAGATTTATGAGTGTATATGAAGATGTAAATTATAAAAGAGAGAATGTAGTAGATGGTTATAATCTATGCATGAAGGACTACATAGATTTAGAGAAGATGATAGCAAGTGGATCTGGAGCAATGGAGCAACAGGCTTTTTTATTATCCCGCTTTTTTAAAATATCATTAGAACGAGTTGAGAAAATAGATAGTAGACTTATTAGTTTAATGTCAAATGAAATGAACGAATATTTATTAAGTGTTGAAAAAGAAGAAGGTTCAGATCTATTAAAGAACGAGATCGAAAAAATAAAAAAGACAGGTAAAATTGAACCTATTGATAACCGTTTTGATATATTGGACTTATAAATGCATTGGAATAAAATAACAGATAAATTACCAGATCAAAGACAGTCAGTGCTTTTTTATCTTCCAAAATATAATAATACATCAAAAGGTTATTATATGGTTTTAGCTGATGAATTTACAGGAGAAATAGATCATTGTGTAGTATTAACTCTTTTTGCTCCTATTACAGGATATTTAGAAGAGTTTGGACCATTATCAGCAGTTAGTCATTGGGCTTGTCTTCCTAAATTACCTAATAATGAAGAAGAAACATTTATAACAGATCCATTGGATAGATTCGAGATTTTAGACTTATGATAGCAAAAGAATTAATAGGTTGTAGAGTTTGTAATAGAAATGGTGGAAAAGAAATTTTGGGGAAAATCGTTGGATCAATTACTCAAGGTTCAGGCAATCATTTGTATTTAATAATCTTAAATATGGAAGGAGAATTCTTAACAGCTTGTAAAAGCGAAATTATTATTCATCCTGAAGATCTTCAAAAAGTTTATAATGTATTAAAACCAGAACCTATTGGAAGTAGATCAGAAATATTGGACTTATAATTATGGCAAAAGAAAAAACTTATAAAGACATGTTGGGCAATGTGGTCCAGGAAGGAAATAAAGTTCTTCATTTATGGACTGATCGAGACCCACAAGGATATGCTAGAGGAGGCAAAGGAGCAGTTAAAAGCAAAGTTGCCACTGTTGTAAAAATTAATCCCAAAACCATTAGAATACGATGGAAAAACTCTCATGAAGGTTTTAATGAAAGTAATATTACTAATACTAGGAATAGAATAATAATTTTATCTGAAGAAAGAAAAATTCTTTTAGATTCTGACAAGTGTGAATTAGAGAGGTTAAAAGATAATCATAAAAAACATGTCGATAAATTAAGAAATAAAGTTGATAAATTAAAAGAAAGACTTATAGAAGAAGGAGAAATAAGAGTTAAATTATCTAAAACTATAAAAAAAATACAAAAAGACAAAGAGATATTAAGAAAAAGAGAAAAAGAATTAGAAGATAATGTAGAAAAATTAGAAGAAGAAAAATGGGACAGATTTAGCATGTTGGATTTATAATGAAAAAAGAACCAAAAATTTATACTTTATCGGAAAAATTACCTAAAATAAATACAGATGTTTTTATTTTTTCAAGAAAATTAAAAACAGTTTATTCTGGTTCATTAAAAATTTATGTAAAAGGAAAAAAAATGCAGGATTGTGATTTAAAAGAAGGGGATATTTATTGGGAGAATTATAATATTAGTAATAAAAACAAAACTTGGGGAGAAGTTGAAAGTTTTCCATATTGGACAAGCATGGACAATCTATTAGAAATTGTTAAGATGTCTGTAAAACTAGAAGAAACAGAAGAGCTTAATAGACTTGATATATTGGATTTGTAAAAATAACTTTAATTAGGAGTAGTAAAATGTTGAATGAGTATGTTTATGGAGTTGGAGAAATTGAAGAAATGGATGATATGCTTTGTCTTTTCGTAACAAAAAGATCTCATTGGGAAAATAACCATTGTATGGATGATGCTTTCTATAGTGATGTAGACGATGCGCTAGGAGAACATAGTATATATGCTGAAGCAGAAAATATGTATGCTTATTATGATCCTGAAAAAGATGATGTCTGTTTGAGCCCAGAAGATCTTAAGACAATTGCTAATGAGATAGGATTAGTTTATGATCGAAAATTTGAAAATTATGTAGCTATAGAAAACGATGACGACTGGGATGAGGATATCTAGTTGGGAACAAAAGAAAAAATATTACAATTTTCTAATGATCTTGAGAACGCTCTAGACGTACGTGTTAATGATCTTAAAGATATTTATTCTGATGTTCAGTGGCATACTCCTAATTTTTTAATAATATTAGAAGATAGACTTATTTCCGACAATTCTTCTAACTCTGAATGGTATGATTTTTTAGAAGCTTACCCTAGACCTCATGGCAAAACAGGGCTAATAGATTGTTGGAATGCTTCTAAATATATTCCTGATAACATAGGATGGGAATATGACTTCCAAGGGACTAAAACAATAAATTTGCCTTCTGAAGAATATAGAAATATAATATTAGACGAAATAAGAGGACAAACATCTATTAAAACATTCTGCAGCGGTATTAACTGGGAAGGTGATGAAACCATCTCAATAGAAGATGATGGACCTATAGGAAGTAGATTTGAGATATTAGACTTATGAGTAAATTTATAAAGATATTATTTTACATAATATCCTCCAAAATTAAAATTTATATTATTTATTCATTATGCTAATTTACAGCTCAAGCCAATTAGGGCCATGTTTCATAAATATTAAATGCTGCTTAGTTGTAGCCATATAAGCAAAGTTAGGAGCAGAGTGTACGCCTAAATGAATATCCATAGCCTCGACAGCCTTACCAACAGTAGTTGTTATCTCTACAAGTAATCCTTCTCCATTATTACCATGAATATCTTGGTTCAAGTCTGTACGTTTGTAGGCAAAGTGCTCTCCGCTAGCAATATCCTTTTCATTGACATAACTCGTATTCATATTAGCTAATTCGTTCGAGTCGCCTGGTGACGGTCCTGGTGCGAAACCCGTAGCTGCATAAGTCCAGTTCTCGACAGTATGGTGAATTAGTCGGAGATTAAATCCAGTATCATTAGCCCCCGCCCTACCTACACACTCAAATAATGTAACGCTGTAATCGGTATTTCCCAAATCTTCATACTTGACATGACCGTAATTAAAATCTACGCTAAAATTAACAGGAGAACCGCTGGCAGTCGCTAAGGCAATAGTAACTTGTCCTATGAACTTTTCTGGGGTTTCAACATATTGGTCTAAAGACAAGGTTGTAATATCATCCACAAGGTCAACCGTCTGGGATGCCGCCCTGTTCCCTTCGTCATCAATCGTTGTGCCTGTAACTGTTATTTTAACTACTCCAATATCTACAACTCCTGCTCCGCCTGCTACTATACCTATATGTGCTGCATAGGCAACGTCAGTCTCACCGTCTGTAATAGTTGGACCTATCTGGTCTAAGCTCGCAGCCACTGCTTCCCAGTGATAATTACCTGCCACGTAGAATGTACCACCCATTCCTTGCGGGGAGTTAAAATTGTACGATTGCTCTGCTGTTTGATGTTTAAGATATATATTTCCTACTCCATGCCTGATCCTGACTGTCCTATCTCCATTTTTAGGTAAGATAAAAATAACTTCTCCTGAGTTGCCACCATTCATAGTATCTAAGTTATCGAATGAAGCATCACCTTCTGTATCTATACTATGATGCCCTTGTGTAAGAGTAACAGCACCATCTTGTATGGTTAGTTCTTCAGCTCTATTAAAGTGTATTCCGCTTAGATCTGTAATAACGCTTTCATGCATATCTAACAAACTGGCGGAAAGTGTCATGTCTGTAATACCGCCTATATTGAAGTTTATGCTGGCTAAATTACTCGGATTAGTTGTCTCTATATTTAAATCAGTTCCATCAAAATAAATAGAAGAATCTTGATTATCTCCAAGGTAAATATTTTTATTAGTATTTAAATATAACTCGCTTCTATTTTCCCAAGTAGTTCCGTTAAATTGAATAACATCATTTAAAATTTCTGTTGCAAAACTATTCCCGCTTAATTCTCTTAAATAAGAAGTATTAATAGGACTGACCCAAATAATTCCTTCATTTACATTTTTAATTATGACAATTCCTATAAATATTATTCTTTCTGTTGAGGTAGGTGGTATGTTAACTAATTCTCCAGGTGTATTGCCTACAAATATTCTATCTCCCACATTAAAACTATTAGTATTAACATCTCTAACTAATCCACTAGTAGTTACATAACCGCTTTGATTATTATTTATATCCTCTGTCGCAAGACCTACTGAACCAGCAGTAGCAGGATCATCAGCATTTGCTAATCCTATAGTAGGACGACTTCCTGTTGCACCTATTATTCTAACTGCTTGACCATTTATTATTGTAGAACCAGAAGTATTTTTGGCTCTGAACAGCATCTCTTGGCCCATCTGAAGATTAACATTTTCACCAGGCATACCAAGATTTAATGTTCCGTCATCAGGATTCCAAACCATTCTGCCTTCTGCTGGAGATATTCCATTTATTAAATCAAAATCTATATAGCCTACATCAGTAATTGGATTCATATCCATATCTATGTCCCCTTCCATGGGATATGTACCATCTAATCTCAAATAGATACTATTGGCTTCAGATTCTTTTAAAATTTCATTTTCTTCTCCAGGAGTAATTGCTTCATCTACATTAGATGAAGAGATAGAACCTGGAAATTCATTGGTAAACGATTTGTCTTTATCTAAAGAAACTATTCCAGCTTTGACTAGTGTTACTAATACAGTTGAGTGGCTTATTTTTTCTCTGGTATAGTGGTGTAGTAGATCTACTCTTTTTCCTGGTTTAATAGCAGGTACAAGAAGAAGATCTCCTATAGTGATTGTTTGATTTGATAGGTTCCTTACCCACCAAGATTCTCTTTTATTTTCTCCCTTACGGACATTAGCCACACTGCTATCTCCTTACGCTATAGATTTACCATTATCAAAATTAACAATTCCGCTTCCTGTGTTTGTAATGTTAATAGTTGGAGGGTTAAGGGGATGATTATATTGATGAGGCATTCTATTCCCATATATCGAGCTTCTCCAGTCTGTAACTCCATCAAGGTATTTAGCAGCTTCGAGAGATCTCGATGGCGTGATATTTTTTCTATCTATGTCGAGATATCTAAGTGCTTCTCTCGCCATGCCTTGTAATGTTGGTCCAGGCATATCGTCATCTTCATATTCTGTTTTTAGATCTTCTACTACGTTTACGCATCTATTAAATGTTTTAACAGCTCTTGCCGACTCATCTTTTGGATATTTCCAAGCTTCTGAGAATAGAGGAAAAGAATGAACTTCATTCATAAATACTGCTGTTAGGACTATTCTCTTTTTAGATTCTGTGAGTTGGACTTTGCAAGTATAGCCATCTTTGTCCATTGTGTCATTAAACTCCGTCTTATGTCCTTTGGTCATATATGCTAATTTGACCATTTTCTTCTTTTTGGACAAATCTATTGTGGAAGATGTTATAATTTTCTCTTTTAAGCTTTTATTTTTAAACCAATTCATAGTTATTATATTCTATTATTAACTATTTAATCCTTTTTTCTTATATTGTAGTTGTTCCATCTTTTGTGCCATCGAATGTTTTTCCATATGTTCTATTACATATTGGTAGAGAAGCATATCCTTCTTTATCTAGTTCAAACAAGGAGCATCTAAAACCTATTACTGCTTTTCTTTGGTCTCTACTAATTTTGGCTTTCCAGTAAGAACAATATTTATGCTTTCCTCTATTCCAGCATTTTCCATCTTTTTTAACTACGTTTTCCTTATTATCCCAAGCCATAGCAATCTCCTAAAATATTATAATTATTAAACAGCGCTTGCTATTAGAAAATATTTATTTTCATTATTAACCATTCCTACTCTTACAGGAGTTCCAAAGAAATTTAATTCAAGATATCTATCAGGATCTACATCTGAAATAACATAACCACTATCTCTTAAAATTAATTCATTATCATCTCCATATGCCATAGGGAGTCCACCTATATTAATTAGTCCTGTAGGTGAAGATGGAGATGAAACATCTAAATATGTTTTAAAATAATGAAAATTTCCTGTTTTATGGACTCCTACTTCTGTTCCATTTGCCATAGGTTTAGGGGTGAATGGATTAGTAATATTTTCTGCTTCATAAGATATAATAACATCTAAAGCATAGAAAAGACCTATACTATCATTTCCTGAAGGATCTAAATTTTCATCAGAACACAGACTAGAAGATAAAGGTATTCCTCCTATATGAGCTAAATTAGAACTAATATCTACAACAGAATCTTCATTTATCAAAGAAGATGCTATAAGCTTATCTTCTCCATTATCATGAAATAATTTTATTAAACCATTTCCTATTTTTACAAAATTAGAAATATCTCCATCTGAGTTCCCTAATTTATTTTCATTTGTAAAGAATTCTAACATTTTTGCCCTTTATTTAATTGCTTCTTATCATTCTTTATTATTCATTATTTATTTGTATTTTCCTTTAATTAAAAGGATTATAGCTTGAACCTCTTCTACCACAAAATTATGAAGTATATTTAATTTTAAAAGGTTTTTATATAATTCGATAATATATATATGTATATTATCAGTTTATCGTTATAAGTCGGAAAACTATTGATAAGTGATTATTAATACGATATAATCATATTAGCGATAACATTTAGTAAGGAATATTGTTTTGCCAAAAAAAGAAAAAGAGGCAAGACGTAAAAATAATTCTGAGTATAGCAAAAGATGGCATGCTAAGAATAAGAAGAAAAAAGAACAAAGCCAAAAAAGTAGAAAAAGAGCAGTAGTTCGTAATCGGAAATATGTTGAAGCTTATAAGCTGAAAAATCCTTGTCCTTGCGGAGAAGTAGAACCTTGTTGTCTCTCTTTTCATCATGAGAATGGAGATAAAACAGGCAATATTTCAGATATGGTAAATAGAGGATATGGACTAACTCGCATACAAAAAGAAATAGACAAATGTACTGTTTTATGCTTAAACTGTCATGCTAAACTTCATAGCAAAGAAAGAGAACGGGAAAAAGAAAGAATATTAGAATTAGTAGAAAGTAAAATATGATGATAAATAGAATTTGTTTTAAACTTTGTGGACTTTTATATAATACTGGTTTAGACACAACTACTTTGTGTTCTATATTGCCTGCTTTTTTATAATATAAAAAGTGAGAACAGATGAAGCTCCTTCCTAAAGAAGAAATGAAGCATTTTAATAATTGTGATGGTTGTGATCTTTGCGACCACATTTTAGATCTATATGGACAATGTTCTTATTGCAAAAGGATTATTAACAAAAGATTCCTATATTACGACAATTCTTCTGGAGACTACTCCTGTTGCGAATATAGAGAAAAAAACATTGATATATATCCTTTATTTTCAACAATTTAAAAATTTTCCTAAATTAAAGTTTTCTCCCTCTTAGGAACATTCGGTCATGGACTTGATTGATGTTCCCATTTTTTATATCTATTGCAACTCAAAATCATATTATTTAAAAAATAAATAGGATTTTTAATATTTTTGACGAATATATCAGTATATAAATTATTTTCATTAAAGGAATAGTAAAGTGGGATGGTTTAAAAATGTAATAAACGACATCATGAATAAAACTGCTTCTAAGGAAGATGTTAAAAATAAAGCTTTACAGGAACTTGAAAGCGGTGTTCCTCCCTTCCAAGTCTCTAGTAATTTTATAAGAGAAATGGGGCAAATAGATCCTAGTTTTTCTAGGGGACCTTGGATAAGTTCTATATATGCTGCTATGGGTAACTCCGAAGCTTTGAGTAGTGCTATTTCTGCTATTAGTTCTGAAGAAATTC
>SDBT01010803.1_pt1 | contig 14721 bp, 13 predicted proteins | sample 2277101 | NCBI WGS metagenome assembly SDBT01 (sample SAMN10404973, study PRJNA504765) | marine sediment metagenome | isolation source: marine sediment core GS10_PC15, 103 cmbsf | place: Arctic Ocean: Southern Knipovich Ridge | collected 2010
AGATTATCAGTCATGGACGAATTGGACGATGATTCTTTCTTCAAATCCTATCCGATGATTTTGGATTCTTTAGGTTGGAATTATCATGAAATACACGGGCATTCTTTCGAAGATATTTTAAGTTCATTTAACAAATGCAAATCTTCGGAATTACCAACCATGATTATAGCCAACACAATCAAAGGGAAAGGCGTGTCTTTTATGGAGAACAAGGCGGGATGGCATCACGGAGTTCCTTCAAAAGAAGATTTTCAGATTGCGAGGGATGAGTTGTCATGAAAGACATGCGTGATGCATATTTTGATGAAATCTGCAATTTGGCAATAAAAGACAGGGATGTAATAGTTCTTGCAGATGATATGGAAGTATTTAGTCTTCGTGAGTTAAGAAAACAACGTCCCGATCAATTTTTTAATATGGGAGTTGCAGAGCAAAACATGATCAATGTTGCTGCCGGATTGGCCGCATCTGGAAAAAAGGTAGTCATATATGGCATCTCTTCATTCGTGATTTTCAGATGTTATGAACAAATAAAATGCAACATTTGCAGCATGGGATTGCCTGTGGTTATAGTTGGAATAGGGAATGGCTTCTCTTTCTCATATGACGGACCTTCACATCATGGGATTCAAGATTTTAACGTGATGAGATCTCTTGCTGGCATGCATGTTTTCAATCCATGCGATGAATCATCAGCACAACTAGCAGCCAATTTCTCATGTCAGTTTGAGCATCCAACTTACGTTAGAATTGATAAACGTGCATATCCTCGGATATATGACAAAAAAGAACCATATTGCATTGTTAGGAGAGGGGCAGATTTAGCCATTGTCACCTATGATATCACCTTTGACTTCCGCCTGGAGCTTGACCTCAGTAGGTTTGCAGGGGTCCCCGTCGATCAGGGGCGGCTGCGCCAGCGAAATACCGACCGTCACCTTTCTATAACACGGGTCGCCGCCGAAGAAGCCTAGGTACATCGGTTCCTCTTTGAGCCCAATGGGACGTCTCACCGGGAACGAGCCAACCGAGAACAATATATCGCCCTGGTCGTTGTCCATTACATCAACGGTCACGTGCGTCTCGCCCACGAAGTTTGCATCTGTCTCGTGGCCAGGCCAGGAAGATGAAACGAGTATATCCTGGGATTCCAACAAACTCGGCGGTTCGTCGATGTCATCGTCAATAGCCTTGAAGACAACCGTTTGCGGAACATTCCAGCAGCTCGTCTTGGTGGCCGGATTCCAGGAGTCACAGGTGGCGATGGCGAGGTCGATGGAGTTGGTGTCAGTAGCCGTCTCATCCGTGAAAGTCATAGTGATAGTGCCATCGCAGGGGTCGCCGCCGATGAGCGTAATATCCTCACTCGGGCCGTCGCCGTAGGTATTAGGGTCAACCGTAACTGTAATCGTGGCCCCCGTTGGCGGCTCGTTCATCAGGCTAACGGCAAAGTCGCCTTCGGTCTCATCTGTTTCATAGACGAGCATTACGTTGGGGTCAACCAAAATAACCGGCACTGCTACGGGACAAGAAAAGATACGAGCAGGGCCTGTCGGGGGTGTTTCTCCATCGTGAGTAATAACATCAACGATTATACCTTCTACCTGTAGCCCATTTTTCTCAATGTAAAAACCAGCATAAAATGCATTTGATGCCCTTGGCAGAGTGCCCGTAAGGGTATATACACCACCACCTGCATTTACCAATTCCGGGAAAATCTCTGTTATAAATAGAGGTTCACCTCCAGGTTCAGTCTCCCGCCGACGTGTCTCTAAACTTGTTTGCACAGCATCTTCTATTTCTTCCGATGCTGCAATCTGAACATGTACGGTTACGTCTGATCCGCCTTCCGGTATACCAATCAAACCCCATAAGGTTTCCGATGCATCCGGCCCGGTAGTTATGACACCATAAGCCCAAGTAGCACCAGGAATCTCGAAATAGTAATACTCTGTCCCATCAAGACAAGACGGCTCTGACCAAGCAGGATCATCAAAATGCCATAAACCAGTATTACCACCGGCTTCTCCCCACATAGGCGGTGCAGAATCATCTATTATTGCCAATGCGGGAACAGAAATCGCTAATACCATAAGAAACATTATCAATTTTTTCATAATTAAATCCTCCATTTGCCTGTAGTATTCAATTTAGTTTCATGCTCTCCTTTTGCGTTCTTTACAGGCTTCGAACAAGTTGGAGAGCACTTGCCCATTCTACATGGACACCCACAATGATTCTTCTGCTTCTTGCTCTGTTCAACTTACAAATTCCTTCGTCAGCGTCAGGTAAACATTATAAATTTTTTCATAATTAAATCCTCCATTCGCCTGTCGTATTCAATTTTGTTTCTCGCTCTCCTTCTTCCCTCGTTACAGGCTCCGAGCAATTTGGAGAGCTCTTGCCCATTTTAGATGGGCACTTTTTTATCCGTTTTGGTTAAAACTCTATGCACAGTAATACTTCCACTCTAATTTATACACATTTTCTTTGTTATTGTCAATAATAAATTATGTTTTATCGGTCGTTTTTTGTATTAAGATACAATGTTGTAACTTCTTCTTGTGATAACACCTTGTCAAAGATGGTGAAATCATCGACAGAACCATGAAATTCTTCTTCGATAAGGAATTTACTTCCATCCCAAGAAAGTTTGCTAGCTCCAATCAGGATGTCCCAACTACCTGCTGAAAGTAGCTCAACCGCTATCTGTTCAGACATACCCCACTGTAGTTCCTCCCGCGGTATTCCATTAATATAGAGTTGACCAAGATTTGGCGAAACAACGGCCGCCACGTGAAACCAGGAACCGGCTGTAAGTTCTGCATCTTCAACTTGAACATGAAAGTCCAATCCCCTATTCCTCAGCTCATCAGAGCCTGCGTACAGAGCCAAGCTGCCATCGTCCGTCATGTACAATTCCAACTCCAACGGTGCCATAGAATAACCTTCTAATCGTCTCTTCTTAGCAAAAAAGACATGGCGCAAGATTTGCTGTTGAAATTCAATAATATCTGACCGAACCCACATAACGAAGGTGTAGCCGTCGCTCGAGCCTCGGTCTATCAGATTGTCAATATGAACACAGCCACCATTCAGTTCTAAAACTTCGTTCTTGAGTTTATCATCATCAGCACCAGTCATGGCAACCGATGCCCCGCCTATAAGTTGGCCGATTGGTACATTATTAACACGATTAATCACGCGTTTGTTATTAATAGCGTCAAAAGGAAAATAAAGAATCCGTCCAATCGGACTTATCGTACTGTCGTATGCAGGTGTAATAGTTTTAGCCACTTTTTTAACAAATGAACTTCTATCCAGCAAGACATCTTCTATTCTATTACTCCCTTTAAAAACGCGCCTAGCCTGGCCGGCTTCTACAATTTCCTGAACCGTACCGAACAGTTTTCCTATCATACTTTCAATCTTGCCAGCCAGCAGCGAAATCCTGCCTTTAAATACATGAATGTCGCTGGAGCCGTCTTCTTTGACGTGAACGCCAAATTCCGTTCCCAAATCAACGATCAACGCCGAAGGTGTATTGACTGTGAAACCACGAGCCTCAACAGGAACAATGGCGCTCATCTTACCTGTATGAAGATACGCTCTTTCTATACTTTGAAGTTCAATTTCGACAGGGGCCTCAATCACAGATTTCGCACCTCCATGAAAAGTAATCTCAGCATATCCTTCAATAAGTTTCATTAATTCCGGCCTAAGTAGACTGTCAAGTTGAGCAGGCTGCTTGGAATCGGCCCATTTAACATCAACTCCATCAGTGAGTGTGGCCACAAAAGCTGGCTTTGAAGATAACGACAGAGCGTATACAAAGAATCCAACCACCATGAGCATTGCAGCAACCGCAGCGTTTCGTAAATACCTTCTCACTTTTGTAGCGACATTGCGTACCATCTGTGCTCTCTGCCTTCGTTTCAGTTCGCGCTCGCGAATTCTGAGCCGAGCCTCTTCCTCCAATCGCCTCTCCTGTTCTTCCATAGTTTTTTCTTCTGCGAGGAAGGCCCTAATCTTGGCCTGGCGTTCTTCTTTTGTTAGTATCCTCTCGGCCGGCTCCTCGATCCTTTCAACCTCAACAAGTTGCGAATTTTTTTCATACTCTTCCAATTCCTCTAAGACTTCCATATCGACGTTTGGTTCCGCGGAAGAATCAAATGTTATAATGTTATCGAACAGTCCCTTTGGTTCGTGCATGCAAGAATATATAATAATTAATTCCAGGTACTCGTCAAAATCGGCCGGACTACCCAAGAGCCTTCGTTCCAGGGATACGTATTCTTTGTGGTCAATAGCACCATCCAGTAACTTAAGTACCGCTTCGTACCATTTGAAAGGAGAGGTTTCTTTGTACTTCACACCATCCTTCTTGGCCATTACACCATTCCTCCTTCAGCCAACGTTCCCCGGATACAAATCCGAAGTGATTTGTGAATTCGAGCCATTGTCCGATACATGATGTGTACTGACACACCAATAAGAGCAGCGACCTTTTTAATCGTAAGCTTGTTTTGATAACGCATTACAACGAGTCTCTGATCATATTCACTGAGTTTAGCCAAACATTTTTTTAACGCTTTCTTGCGTTCACCCGTCCCTTCAAGTTTCTTTGGCATTTGTTCCTGAATCATCTCCAGCAGTCTGGCGGAAAATAGAACTCGGTCGTCACGATATTTGTCGAGATATTGAAGCGTTTTATAGCGAGCTATTGTCAAAGCCCATGCAATAAAATCTGTATGAGGTTCAAACTCATCGAATTTTCTCCAGATTAGTGTGGTAGTTTCTTGCATTATGTCATCGGCATCAGCGCAGTTATGCACTAACGCAAGAATGAAAGCGTAAATCCTATTCTGGTTCGTCATTAATAGGCGAAGAAAGCGTTCATCTCGCAACGTATTGTCTGCTTGATCGCTCAAATAAAGCTCCTCATTCATTTGGAGTCGAAACAAAGGGTTTTTGAGAGTATTTACCCACATCAAGTAAAACGCTCTTCTCTATATATATATCAACCGAAAAAAGAAAATTCGCAAAAAAAATACTAACAACTCAAACTGACCGATTTTTTTAGTTAGAAATTGATGTAACTTCTTATTTAACAAGATGTTGTATAACACAAAAAAATCAATAAAATCAGCCATCCGCCGCAGGCGGATTCCATAATTTTGCATTTTTCAGTTTGATTTTTGCATTCTCAAACTGGCCATCGGTCAGTTTGAGTAACAAATTAAAATACCCCAGATACTCTATTGCAATGCTTCAGACGGAATTGGACATTTCCTGAATTTGAATTAGCCCCGCCCCTCGGAGGGGGGTAGTATGTAAATCAAAGAAAGGAACTGACGAGCATACCATTGCTTGGCCAAATGGAAGCGAGCTCTGCTGAGGAGCGAGAGCGCCGGGAGACCGGCGGTGAGCTGAGAATGAAAGAGTCTTACAGTGAAGGAGTAGCGCACCACACTGGCCCCAAGTCATGCATCGGTCATCGTAAGGTGGCTGGCGAAGCGTTGACAGGGGTACACGCAGAGCGAGTATTGAGCTGCGAAATCAAGCCATTCAGGGTGCCGACGTCCTTTGCTCACGCGGAAGGCAATACTGAAGGTGGCGTTATGCGCGAGTCACCTGATGACCCTGCGCAGTCGCAGACCCTGTATATGCGTGGAAACTCCCTGCACAGGAACCGGGATACCCCGCAGCCGTCCACCAAAGATGGTTGGATGGGCCGGTCGGAGAAGGACAATAACCGCAAGTCTGACATGCACGGCTGTGGGGAGTCGGACGGTTGCATAGTACCAGAGAAGCTGCCGAACAAAGGTGGGGATAACTCACCAGCGGAGGTGGTGTAGGGAAGGCGACTGACCAAGGGGAACACCACACAGACGGCCACGCCCCGGACACAGGGCCGGAAACGTGTGTCGCTCGGACTGTATGGTGTGCGAGAAGTGGCACGTAGGGATAAATGTGTACGGTTCACCGCCTTGCTGCATCCAAATAAATCTAGTGGAAAGCCTTTGTAAAAGAACTTAAGATGTAGTGATATATAACACTGAATAAATCATATTTACTTTAAGATATTGGCCTGGCAACTGAAGACTGCTATGGATTCAGGAGCTTTCAGTGATGTGGTTGAGCTTGCCTGTGAGTTTACGGGTATGCACAATGTAAAGGTTGAGAACAGAGCTAGGCTTTTGAGTGATAATGGTTCGGCCCTAATATCACGTGATTTTGGCAAATACCTGGAAGCTAAGGGCCTTGGCCATATCTTTGCATCTCCTTACCATCCTCAGACAAATGGTAAGATCGAAAGATACCATCGTTCCGTCAAGGAACAGGTCCTTTTGCATGTGTGGGAGTTACCAGGTGAGCTTGAAGCAGAAATTTCAAGATTTGTCAGCTGGTACAATGGTCAGCGATACCATGAAGCCATTGGTAATGTGACCCCTGATGATGTTTACTTCGGCAGGCGTGATGCGATTTTGAAAAGTCGTGCAGTTCTAAAAAAAAACTATTCTTGAAAGAAAGGCCTGTAACAGTAAAATAATTGAAACCGGAGTTGAAATCGACTCCTAACTGAGAGCTAAAAATGTCTCATTTTTGCTGACGACGTACAATTATTAGACAATCTAAAATTCTAGCGTTGAATACATCGGAGGCGCACCGGAGTTTCCGGGCTTAGATAAATCTGTAGAAGAAGAAACATCGGACGAAAAGTATACTGAAGAGTCAGACGAAACTACGGAAGAAGAAGCTTCTGAGGAAGAAGAGACTTGGGAAAATAACGACAATGAATATCCGAATGAAACCGTTTGAGATGTTGTATGAAAGAGCCACTCGTTTTGCGGGAGTGTTCATTTAACCGTGTATTTGGGAAATGTCAGTTTATTATTAATTTTCAGATAACATAAGGACCGCTATGAATCGGCGAAGCTTTCTAAAAATGGTAGGGTGGGCCGTGCCCATGCCCACGCTGAATCTAATCACATCCTGTACATCAGGCAAAACACAAACAGAACCTTTATCGGGCAAACGCCCCAATATCCTCTTTATCATGAGCGATGATCACGCGTCTCACGCGTTAAGCTGCTATGGAAGTAAAATCAACACAACCCCCAACCTGGACCGGCTTGCCAATAAAGGGATGCGTTTCGATAATTGTTTCTGCACCAACTCGATCTGTGCTCCCAGCCGTGCGGTTATCCTGACGGGTAAATACAGTCATCTCAACGGCAAAATCGATAACAGCCTCGATGACTTTGACGGAAGTCAGCAGACCTACCCTAAACTCCTGCAGCAGGCCGGTTATGAAACAGCTATGATCGGTAAATGGCACTTGGTAAGTGACCCAACCGGTTTTGACTATTGGCAGATATTGCCCGATCAGGGAGAATATTACAAGCCTTGGTTCATTCAGATGGATGGGACCGAAAAACAATACGAAGGTTATTGTACAGATTTGATTACCGATTTTTCAATTGACTGGCTTGAAAAGTATCGTGATAAATCTAAACCTTTCCTGCTGATCAGTCAGCACAAGTCGCCGCACCGTCCCTGGTCTCCCCCGCCGCGTCATCTGGGAACATACAAAGAGGGGACTATTCCTGAACCGGAAACATTGTTTCCGGACCACTCTAAACGATGTCCGGCAAGTGACCAAAGTGATATGTCCATTCGAAATACGTTTTATTGGGGACATGATATGAAATTCAAGGGTGACAATCCTTTCCCAAATCATTTCCTCTCAGGGAAGGAAGACGGAGAGTATGAAGGTATGACCGAAGAGCAACAACGTCAATGGGATGCATACTACGCACCGATAAATCAGGTCTTTATTCAGGATATGAAGGCAGGAAAACTGTCCGATGAAGATGTGGTTCGCTGGAAATATCAGCGATATATGCACGATTATCTCGGCACCGTTGCAGCGATGGACGATAGCATTGGGCGATTGCTGGATTATCTTGATGAAAAGGGACTCGCAGAGAACACCATTATTGTCTATACCTCCGATCAGGGGTTTTTTCTTGGCGATCACGGTTGGTTTGACAAGCGGTTTATGTACGAAGATTCATTGCGAATGCCCCTTGTAGTTCGATGGCCCAATACAATAAAACCCGGCTCTGTAAATAAAGACATCGTATTGAATCTGGACTTTGCCGAAACGTTTCTTGACATCGCCGGTGTTAAGATCCCTGCAGACATGCAGGGCCAAAGCATGAAGCCGATTCTATTGGGTAACACCCCGAAAGACTGGCGAGCCTCAATGTACTATCATTATTACGAGTATCCATCCGTGCATAGTGTCAAAAGGCATTATGGGATTCGGACGGAGCATTATAAGCTGATACATTTCTATTATGATATTGACTGCTGGGAGTTGTTCGATCTTAAAAAAGACCCACTTGAGTTAACCAACCTCTACGATGATCCGGCTTATGCTCAAGTTGTAAAGAAACTCAAAGTTGAACTTATGAGGCTCAAGAAAGAATTTGGTGACACATCAGACAGGTATACGGTACCAAAAAAAAATTACGAGAAATAATGATAATCGAGAGAAGCAAATAATGGTAGAACTTGAACGTCGCGAATTTCTAAAGGCTATTTGTTTAATAGTGGTGACACTTGTTATAGGTGTTTGCACTGTTTGCTTTTCCTCCTACGAAATTATTCCCAACAACGATTCGCCACGCCTGCGAACTAATTTTGGCAAGGAGTGGCTTTTTGCAAGATTTGGCCCTATGCCTGATGGTTCGGTGTAGGTCTTACACCAAATGCCCCATCTGTTTTGCAAGTTTCATCTGGAGGCAGACTCATCCCTTTTACAACCAATTCCCAATTGGCAATTGCTCTACCGCATGGCGCAAGACAGGATCAACATTTGTATATACCTTATTAGTGAGGCGTGATGAGGAATGCTCCAACAGTTTCTGTGTTACAGCAGTGGATATGCCGTTCTGGGCAAGCATAGAACCAAAGGTCTTCCGCAAATCATGAAACTTCAAACCAACTAATCCGGCCTTATGACATATTTTCCTCCAACGCCTGTAGTTGAAATTATCGTCAAACAATTTTTCCTGTCCTGGATCTAACTCACATACATATCTTGAAAGCTCTGCCATTACAGCTATTGAAACTGGTCGTGAGCCCATACTCTTTCTGGTTTTCTTGCTTGAGGTAGTTATAGAGTTGTTTTCAAAATTGATATCGCTGATCCTTAGTGATTCGACGTCACTTAGCCTAAGACCTGTACCCAAAGCCAATAAGATTCTTATCTTCATTGTTGGGTAAAACTCAGCCACTGACATTAATTTCTTAATCTGAGCATCGTTTAGTGATTTAACCGGCCTATCATCTTCTTTCAATTCTCTAATTTTTATGATCCCATTTAAGTATCGTTTTTCCCGGCACCAATTAACAAATGTCCTCAGATTCCTGATGTCTTTATTGAGCGTTGTCCGTTTAATTTCTGTGCCTCTTTGGAGAATGAATTTATCTATGCTACCTTGTGCAATCTGCTTAGAGCTGCATTTTCCTGCCAACCGTTCAAAGTGCCGGAGTGTCAGAGCAATTTCATAAAGCGTCGCTTCTGTGACTCCCTGAACCTTTTTGGTCTCTCGATATTCTTCAATCATCTGTTTCCAACTTATGGTTACGATCCCTGTAAATACATCAGAGTTGAGTTGGCTGTACTTTAACTGACAATAATGCTCGGCAAGTTTCCTGGTTGGCAGGGCTTTTGCTTTACGCTTACCACTTTCGTACCAACCGACCCACCAGCCCTTTGTGCCCGTTCTTTTATAGACCCAAACCTTTTTCATAATACCCATTCTATCGTAATTATGGGGGGCTGAATCAAGGCAAAAAGATAGCGGAGATTCGCTCAAAGTGGTGTCAAAATGGAGACATGGCTCAAGATCTGAAAATTCAACGAGACGTAACACTATATATCACAAAAAGTTATGTCATGGAGACGTTCCTGCGCCAACGTATGTTCAATACTATGACCCCCCGATAGGCCTTAATAACCTTAATAGCACCCTTAACAGCATTTTAGCCCACAACCGGTATCACAATCTTTTTCTATCTGGCCTATGACCTCTCGGCTCTGGCGCAAAAGCTGTCTAATGAACTTGCGATCAGCTATTGATTCGGCAGAATAATGACCGTGTTTCCAGTTTGCCTTCCTTGACCGTTCGAGGCCCTCCGGTGTACGTGGGCCTGTGCTTTTACCCCCATGCATCCTGCACCTGCCGTTTGCCATAGCAGGCGATTTGCATGGTGTTTTGCTTCTCGTATTTGCTCCGCATCGTGGGGCATTCATCGGATTTCCCTGCGGATTGCCGTTTTTCAGCAAAACTGGCCGTTTATTTCTGTTTGCATGGGGTTCATTCACTACTTTTCTCATTTTTCCCACCCCCCTGATTCACCGTCCCGACTATTGCCTGTCCACCTTCATTGACATGGACGTGCTCAACAATCATCTTCTGCTGACCTCCTGTCCTGTATTTCTTTAATGCCTCCATCTGTGCCATGAAAGTCCTGAGCATCTTGGTTGCGTAATTGACGTTGCTCTTTTTGCCTTCAAATGTTTGGCCGCCAAGCATGGCTGATCCCATTGTCCTCATAGCCATATTGTGAACGCCTATCATCTGGGCAGCCAGCATGCCCTCCAGTTCATCTTTTGGCTGGATTCCGTTTAGGATGGCCATTGCTTTATTGGCAGCTGCTGTGACAGCTTCGTTATCTGCACCATCCGTTGACGCAGCTCCCCTGAAGGTTTGAATTATCTGGTCGAGTAAATGGCTCATCAGGTCAGTATCTGCCGTTCCAAACGCCTCGGACATTTTGACCGCACCCAATAGGTCATCGGGGTCTTGTAGCTCTATCGTTGGATTACCTGAATTACTTTCGACGGTCTTGAACTTTACCGGCCTTCTCTTCTTACGCTCTATATGCTTGGCAAGACGTGCCTTCTCCTCATCCGTGTATTCCCTCTTTGCCAAATCTTTTGTATCCTTCTTTGTTGTGGATTTGCTCTTATTGGTTTTTTTCTTGGCCATTTACTCAGCCTCCTTTCCATGGATCTGAACTAATGCTTTGATTGCCGCTCTGATATGCTCAGGCAGGTCTGGCCAAATCTTAGCATAGAAGCGCAAACTGTCCCCGAAAAACAAGCTTTCAATAAGCTTTTGGACATGGAGTTTGTTGTGCTTGAATATCGGCAGCCGTAAACACTGTATTATCAGAAGGTTAGAGAACACGCCCGGCAGGACTCGAACCTGCGACCTACGGATTAGAAATCCGTTGCTCTATCCACCTGAGCTACGGGCGCGTTAGTCTTAAGCACTTGCAATATAACAACCGGCTGAACACCATGTCAATCATTTTTGACGGCTCAGCGGCCCTGTTCACACCCCGCCCATATAATGCGACCGGTTTTTGTTCGTGTCCGCTGATTTGACGATCCCAAATATTCGTCAAGCCGTGGGCAACTTGGCCGCGGACAATGGGAAATGAATGCTGAACGTGCTGCCCTGCTCAGGTTTGCTGACCACATCAATTCTACCGCCGTGCATCTGTACAATTCTCTTGACTATGGCAAGGCCCAGCCCCGTACCCTTAATCTGCATGCCGGGCCGACCCACACGGTAGAACCTGTTAAATATTTTTTCGAGAGCGTCTTGCGGAATGCCAAGACCTGTATCACTGACCGAAACTACCAGTTCATCCCCCACGTGCTCGGCTGTAATTGTCACCCTGCCGCCATCCGGCGTGAATTTGATTGCATTGTTTACCAGATTCGTCATAACAGACCGTATCTTGTCTGCATCTCCCATCAAAGGCGGCAGTCCTTCCCTGAGGTCTTTTACCAACTCAATTTTCTTCCTGGCTGCCAGCACATCCAACCCCGGCAGGATCCGGTCAACAACCTCAGGTATACTTACCGGCTCCAAATCAATCTGTAGTGAGCTGGACTCAATCCGGGATATCTCCAGAAGGTTCTCTATCAGATTACTCAGGCGGTTTGATTCCTCATCAACTATTTTCAGAAACTGCAATCTTGTTTCATCCGGCATAGCCGGATCACGCAGTATCGTCGCGGTAAAGGCCTTGATAGATGTCAGCGGAGTTCGAAGCTCATGCGAGACCGAAGAGACAAGGTCCGTTTTCATACGGTCGATTTCACGCTCCTTGGTCACGTTACGAAACGCCAGGACTACCCCCATGATTGTCCCGTCAGCCTTGTGAATCGGCGCGGCACTGGCCGAAATTGGACATGTTTTGCCTTCCTGCGATACAATTGCATCGTTTTGGGTCCCGTATTCGGTTGTGCCTGACTCCAGCGACTTATCAATCACGCTTTCAAGCGGCTCGTTTGTCTGCTCATCGACAATATGCAATACCTCATTCACCGCTTGCCCCTTAACCTCCTCGAATTTCCGCCCCGTAAGCTCCTCGGCAACTTCATTGAACAGAATTATTCGTCCGGCAACGTCCACCGCTATAATCCCGTCACTCATGCTTGTCAGGGTGATACCCAGCAGATCTTTTTCCGCTGCAAGTTCCTCGGTACGCTGTGACACCAACGTTTCAAGCCCGTCATGGTACGCCTTAAGCTCTTTCTCCACCTCGCGGTGCTTGATAGCCTTGTCTATGACGATAGGCAGTATCTCAAGATAACTTCGTGCATGATCCTTTATCAGATAATCATAAGCTCCCGCCTTCATAGCTTTCGTCGCCACCTTCTCATTGCCTGCACCCGTTGCAAAGATTACCGGCGTATCCTCCGTCAAATCCAGGACATCAAAGGCCGTGCCGTCACGCAGATTATAATCCGCAATTACAATGTCGAATGAATCGCTCTTTAAGGCAGCCTTCGCCTCTGAAACGCTTGGCACAATTGTAATTCTGTAGGCAAGTCCGGCTTTGGCGACCATCTGCTCAAAAGCCTTGCGATCTACCTGGTCATCTTCAATAAGCAAAATTTTGTGTTTCACCGATTCATACCTATGCCCACTTTGCAGGCCCGGCAGTCCTGTTGGCTGACCTGTTCCGGCCCTGCAGACTTCACGAATAATACGGACTGCCCGCCCAGGCACGAAACTTGCCGGTCTGTTCAATAATCCCCCGCGCTTTGCCATCCCTAAAGGTCCATGATACCCGAAGTGGTTGCGTCAGCATGCGCATCACCGGCCTGCACCGGCCCACCCTGCTCAAGCCCTTCCTGCTGGCGAGCTGCCGGTTGCCCCTGACGACATATTGGCACTGTAAAACAAAACTTGCTTCCATGCCCAGACTCGCTTTCGGCCCAGATCTTGCCACCATGCAGTTCTATCAGCTTCCTGGCAATCGGCAAGCCCAGACCCGTCCCGTGCCCGCCGGGGCCAACCAGTTTCTTTATCTGAACGAAACGGTCGAACACCTTGTCCTTTTCATCCTTCGCAAGCCCGGGGCCGTCATCCGCTACTTCAACAACGACCCCATCTTCACTATCGCTGACGTTTACGCTGACACAGCCGCCTTCATCCACAAACTTAACTGCGTTAGAGATTAAGTGAGTAAGCACCTGAATTATCCTGCCCCTGTCCGCCTCAACCGGAATACCCGTCTCAGGCATCGATATCGTTGATTCGACCCCCTTAAATGTCATTGAGAGCATGGCCTGGTTCACAACTTCGGTTACCGCCAACCCAATGTCGAATCGGGATATCTCCAACTCCATTTGGCCCGCATCAATCTGAGAAATGTCAACAAAATCGCTGATAACATTCGCGAGCCTGTCGATGTTCCGGTCCGCCATTTCAAGCTTCTCCCGCAGCTTCGGATTGATTTTGCCAAAAACGTTTGCCAGAATGTTGGAAACAACTCCCTTGAAAACACACAGCGGGGTCCGCAACTCATGTGTTACGAGCATGATCAATTCATCCTTCAACCGCCCGTACTCGGTTGTCTTTTCCTCCAGCCTCTTACGCATGATCCCATTGTCCACTGTTAACGGCAAAACTTTCAGGTAGTTGCTTTCGTGGTCTTTTATGAGGTAATCATAAGCCCCGGCCTTCATCGCCTTCACCGCTATTTCCTCGTTACCGGAACCAGTGGCGAAAATGATGGGAGTATCCTTCAGCAAATCCAGAATGTCAAAGGCCGTACCGTCACCAAGCATATAGTCGGCTATCACAATGTCGAATTTCTCCGACCCCAGTATCTCCTTCGCCTGGGCAACCGAATCGGCTATCCTGTAATCGTACCTGGGCTGCTCGGTCTCCATCAGTCGCTTAAAAGCCAACTGATCGACCGGGTCATTCTCAATCAGCAAAAGTCTGTACGGCAACTTGTTCATGTCTCGTTACCCCGTTTGGCGACTCACTTAATGTCCAATACATGTTAATCGTCCTGATTAATTCTACAAACTGCTTGTAACCAACCGGCTTGATCATATAGCCGGCTACACTCAGGCTGAAAGAGTCAACCCTGTCTTTCTCTTCTTTCGATGTCGTCAGAATTACCACCGGAATCTTCTTAAAACAGTCGTCATGTTTGACTATTTCCAGAAACTCCAATCCGTTCATCCTCGGCATGTTCAGGTCAAGAAGAATAATACATGGATTCTCTTTCCGGGTATCTCTCAGATAGTCCAGCGCATCTTCACCGTTAATAGTATGAACCAACTCATTTGCAACATTCAGTTCCTTCATTGCCCGCTCGGTTGTC
>SDBT01010804.1_pt1 | contig 14720 bp, 17 predicted proteins | sample 2277101 | NCBI WGS metagenome assembly SDBT01 (sample SAMN10404973, study PRJNA504765) | marine sediment metagenome | isolation source: marine sediment core GS10_PC15, 103 cmbsf | place: Arctic Ocean: Southern Knipovich Ridge | collected 2010
TTCCAGGCTAAAGAAGTTAAAGGAGACAAGCAGACTCACTCCTGGGAGCCTTACGGCAATGTTTTAGGGCTAAACGATCTTGTAAGGGGTCATTGTATATTTGTTGCTACTGGAATTACCAACGGCAGCATCCTTAAAGGTGTGAAAAGGGTAAATAACAGATTAGCAACTAATAGTGTATTTATGAGATCAGAGAGTGGGACAGTGAGGTGGTTAACCTCACATCATGGAAACTGAGGAATAGCATGTCACAGGAAAGCGATTGTTTATACTGCGGTGGACATAAAGCATATCACAAGGCAGATGCCACGCATTGTCGTGGTTGTTGGACGTGTGATGATTGTCAGATGCATGGATGCGATGTCAATTATGACGAGTTACACCACTCGAATGTCAAGTCGTCTAAAGGTTCAAAGAAAAAGAAGCTCTCGCCCACTGAGCAATGGGTAGCACATCAAAAACAAGCAGGACGCATAGCAAGCACAGCAGGTGTAATGGAGGTACCTAAATATTCTACCATTATCGGCGGGCACGAGGCTCAGGTAGGTCGAGTGTCAACTCCTAGGAACTTTTGGCTTGAGGGAGATCAAGAGTCAGAAAGCGACCAGGACTCTGCTCGTCACAAACAGACAAAGGTCAGTCACATCGAACAGGAAAAGGCCAGTTACAAATCATGGAAGGATAAACTACAAGAAAAGCAGGATGACAATTTTTCTCAGTTACTTGATGCAGTAGCCACCAAAGAAAAGAAAGATGCTCAACCCCAAGACAATCCAGATCGCAAAGTTCATACAGTACGCACCTCCGCTTCACCTGTGCCACATTTTGACGCTGTTACTGACGAAGGGTATGCGCTAAGTCTCTATCGGATATTGCCACCGAAAAATTATAAGATCATTCCAACCACTATAAGCGGAACCATAATTATAAATGGTAAAGAACATCACAAGTTTTACGTTCGTGGTGCGGGATTAGAGATAGTGATCACTCTTAGTTTTGTTGATGCACCGCAGCCTGTAGTGGGTGTAGTTCATCTGATGGACGATTTTGAGGTTGCGTTGGCTATAGGCTGGAACGGGGAGAAGCCACCGGAACATGAATTGGCAATCAAATACGATGTTGTCGAAGTTGCTCCATCTGGATTTCCAACTGATGATGGTATAACACTCAGCCAGCGTGCCAGTGGTGATGCCAATTTGTATGTAAATGAGCCAGTGCAAAAAAAATACACTTGGGGGATTGTATTCCACGGCCCTAATCACGGCCCCGAAGCTGATGTGATTTACATACATACAGCAAATAAAAGTATTGGCGAAGCAATGACAGAGGCTATCAGGATTTTAGGCGATAAGAAAGTATCTCAGGCAGTGAATATTTATCTTAAAGAGACCTTTAATTGACTCTCGGCGGAACAACATGCGGCATTCGCTTCAATGCCATTAGTTCAGAGTCGAACTTCTGACACTCGCTGTTCACATAATTGAACAATGTCTGATGAAAGTCATCTTCTTCCTTCCTGTAAATCTCGAAGTAGAAGACTTTGCCCTTACGACCAACTAACTTGAAACCGTGCAATACAACGTATGCTGCTATCCCTAGATCGTCTATTTCCTTTATTACTTTCGTTTCGTTCATATCTTTTCCTTTTCATTTCTTTATCATGCGCTCACTAATCCTAGCGTTACGATAGCAAGTGTACGTTTCCACCTAGACACCTCCTGCGGTGCTTTCTGCAACCCGGCTAGCACACACCAACGATTATCTTTAGCCATCTTTATCAACCGTCTTCTATGACACCTCATTGGATCACGCTTCGGAATTAACTTAGTGAGCGAGAGCCACTTAGGCCACCATCTTTTAGCTTTATTCTTAAACTTTGCACTCAAAGTCCTTCCTAATGTCTGGTCGGCTTGATAGTGCTGAATAGAGAACGCAGATGCGAGTCGGCTTGTATCAAACGGCTTAGCCTTGCCGACGATAGGATGATGTTGTGCCGGATGCAGATATCCAAAATTGGGATTTTCATCCCATTCGTAATGCAATATTCCACGTTCATCTACGGCCACTCTTAATTTTTTACCGTCTTTACATTTTTCAAGCAATGTTGGGAGCGATGGATCACATACCGGAATACCAACAAAGTCATATTCAATATCTACAATATGTTTGTTTTCGTCTGTCTCTATTTTGCACCGCATTTGTACGCCTAATATATTCCATTGACATAGCAGCAGTTCGGCCACTTCCTTACGAATTCGGTTTACGGTACTTTTATTTTGCTTCTTACCTTTGTATTTAGATACTACTGTGGCTACCGCTTCAATGGCATCCGTAGGTAAGTTGGGCTTCTTGATAGATTTATTTGCCCTTAGTTCTTTATTGATCGTATTAACGATCTTGGTCAATTGCACCATCTGCTTTTCTATCAGCTTGACTCTATTTGTATCCATTATATCTCTCCCGAATTGTTAATTTCACTGCAATAGTGACAAAGTTACTAACTTCAAGAGAGTTACTTTAAAAGAATTTTTGTGAAAATTGCACAAAATTATCTTTCTTGATCTTCCGACGCCTCGGCAGCAAGTAAGCAGCCTCTAGCAACAGCATATAAGTGATCCGGCGGTCGTTTGATCTCGCCTATTTCCACAGGGAAATCACCGATCTCTTCAATGGTTTCTCGGACGCAATCATCAAATCCGGGCGGAGTTGCAGTGCCACCAGCCAATATAATATCTACCGGATCATCTGTACGAGCTTTATTGCCAGCCTGGTCTAGGCCATTCTTAATACCCCGCATTGTTTTGCTGATTAGCAAGCGATATTGCGTTGTAATGGCTCGTTCAATATCGGTCTTAGGAGCTTTGCCTAGATCGATCTTCATCTTTTCCTTATTGATGAATGTGGCCGTTTCGCCAATAGCCCTACCAGCCTGGCGATCAATCCAGTCACCACTATTGACCAATGAGAACTTGAAGATCGGTACAGAACGATTAGCAAAACATAGGTTTGTCATGCCAGCGCCGAATGAAATTCCAATGCCAGTAAGGAACTTGTGTTGTAGTTCTGCGTAAACAAGAGCAAGGCCTTCATTTATGGCATAAGGCATTACCTTCTTGCCCTTGATCTCATATTTGGTGAATATTTGCTTCAATACTTCACCGTGATAATCCACATCTGTTTCCTCGTTGAGAGCATTGGCCGGGACAGAATAGCACAATACCTCGCCATCATGTTTGATTTCGCCAATCAGGCTGTGCATCATCACGCTAAGAATCTGAAAGGCATCCTTTTCTCTTGGATTCACGCATCCACTACTCATAGGCCTACGCAATTCTGCCCCTGGGAAGGAATACGCAATATCTACAGCCTTCTGACCTAATGCATAAGCGACCTTCTCTCGTTCAATGAGTGGTACACCGGCTTTCTTGAGCATGTTAAATGTGAAACGGTCCAGTAACGGCATTTCGAAAAATGCATTTACCTCTCGAACGCATTCTATTTTATCCGTTTCTGTATTTCTTCTAGCACATATAATATTGTATGTACCAACGTCAAAGCCGCATGCGCTCATAATTTACCTCCCTAACATTATAGGTCCGCCTGTAATATGGACCCAGGACTTGCCATTTTTGATGGCATAAACTGTTGACTTATGTATCTTAAAAGTTTTAGCAATCTTCGTACAGAGACAGCCATCCAAAATCATTTGTTTGATTTGGTGTATATCATTGTCCGTTAATTTGGCATTAGATGGATTCATGGCACGATGGTGGCTCATCATCTGCTTAGTATATTTAGTATGTCTACGACCTGTATGTGCAAAACTCATCTTCTGTTTCGCCATTTCGGTATGCCTTTTCCCATGATGAGCCTTACCGACATTAGTCCGATGATGCTTTGAAGTCGTACGGCAGCCGTCTTTGTATTCGACTGGTATTACGGGACCACCAGTTACCAGTGTCCAACTAGCTCCGCTAGAAATGCGAGATATGGTTGCTCTACATACATTAAAGCAATTAGCAATCTGCTGGTGCGTCACTCCGTCTAATAACATTTGCTTGACTTCTAAGACATCTTTAGGTTTTAATTTTGTGCGGGAATTGTTGTTCACTATATTCCACTTAACCGTTTTGGAATATCGATTGCCAAAATTTGGATTATTTACGCCAGTATGATCGAGAACCATTCTGTCTTGGTTATAAAGATTTGGAAATGAATCTATCCACCTCTGTTCTTTCATATGGATTTCTTTCTCACTACACCTCTCTAAAATGATGTACTCAAAATATTGACAGCCGTACTTGTTATAACTGCTTTGAAGATGTCTATTTGGATGTTTATTTCTTCTCAAACCCGATTTGTGAGTGTGCCATCTACTGTAGATATCAATAGATTTACCGATATAAACTTGCTCGGTCTTTATATTTTCAATGCCGTAGATACCACTTACTTTATTCAATCTTTTCTCCGAATTGGATAATGTCCTCTGATTGGATATCTGGAACAACGAATTTCACATCGTCGTCGCCATCATCAATCGGCGTCGTATGTTTGCTACTCTTGACAGATGATGCTGATAAAGCCAATCCGTCTGAATCTAGCTTGATTGTTAAGACAAGATTGATAGTGACCTCGCCGTCTGTTTTTATTTTATGAGTGAAAGTAGCGTTATCGTGATGTCTTGATGCCATGAAAGTCCCCTATTATATTGGCCAGCGATCCATCATTTGTTTTGCTGCTTCAATGATTTCTTCTGATGTTAGCTCGGTGATACAAGGTTTTGGGCCAGGGCCTGGTTTTACCTTCGGGCATTGAGACCACAAAAAACATGGCCCACAATCCCAATTGCCGTTGTCTCTATGTCTTTGCACCAAAATCCACCTATCGAACCACTTACCTCGCATCTTGCCATCGGCCCATGCGAATATGCCGACCATTGGTTTATCTAGCCCTCCAGCAGCGTGAAAGGTGCCAGTATCGACTGACACTATATAGTCACTGGCGTTAATAAAACCCATAAGCTCGGTAAGGGAGTGGGATACGAGGGTAGGCGCATTTAAGTGTTCTAAAGCCTTTTCATGGCTACAAACAACAACGCAATCCATATCTCTGAGCCCGTCAATTACCCCATTGGCCTGACAAAGATTAAGGTTTCTACTAACCATCGTTGAGATAGGCGAGAACAAAACGATTGGCCCTTTTTCGTTCTTTCTAAAACTCTCTAGCTGTTCTCTGGATCGAGTAGTTAGTTTGGGATCAACATGCAAATGCATATTGTGATTCTTTAGTTCAAGGCCACAGCGATTTGCCCAAATATCAGCCCGATGCTTGTCAACATACGGGGCAGTCTTTGTCTCATACTTCTCACAAGCAATGCTCACATCGTAACTGATGGCATAATTTGCTATGTCTGCGATTCTCCAATCAATTACTTCATCAATGAATGGATGATCGCCCAATATCTCATGGTACTGTTTAGGACAGGCAAAGATGATATATGCATCTTTGTTCTGTCTCTTGAAGTCCTCAAAAATCATACGCATCATTAGGATGTCGCCCAATCCACCACTCTTGCGCATGATGAGGACTTTGTGATGTTTTTCGTGGAACTCCCGAAGCGAAATCGTCTTAGAGGTCATAAACTTTGATTTAGGCAATGCATTTTTACGTGACATAACCTATTAAAGTTTACGAGTGGACATTCCGACCCCTTATGTGAGGTTATTTCAGAAGGAATGCAAGGAGAAATTGAAATATCACAGACGATAGAAATGCCCATAATTCAAATAACACCCTTTCAGAAGTTTTTTTACTCTAAAAAACGATGGTGTCCGATATGATTAAAAAAATCGCCTTCGTGGTGGCTCTCTTAGCGTTCGTCACATTTGTACAAGCCTACGATATGTACTGGGCTATCAAGCTACAAGAGTCCTTATATCAAAATGAGCTAAATCCTATAGGGCGTTGGTTGATCGCAGCCGATGATGGTGACGTGTCTTTATTCATGGCAGCGAAGCTCATTAGCACAGTCTTAGTCCTATCTTTGGCGAGCTTTCTTTGCATCAAGAATTACCGAATTGGACTAATCACTTGCTGTGCATTATCAGCATTTCAGGGCTTTCTATTATGGTTTCTAAATTACGGAGACATCCTTTAATAGTATGGCCCGGCATGATAATTGGGTATTGCGCCCTGGCTGATAGTAAATTTGTTCATGGAGTTGTCGAACACATTTACGATAAGGTCTCTTGTAATGACCCAATATTAAAGATCAACGGTCCGTACGGAACAGACTATAAGCATCTGAGTCAAATATTTGAAGCAGATGTTCCAGCATGGAGACAGAAATCTCTACCCTTCTATGAAGTAAGTGCCGAAGACCAATCGTGTCCTTCGGGTGATCCCCTGCTTGCAGGAGAAGTACAAACCACTCACGGCCAACTTATTGAGCGTTACATCTGCCGTAAAAACAGCCATCCGCCCTGGGTATTTCGAGGTCCGGCCACGTCCGAGCATGAGAGATGGAAGCGAAAACAATGCTTGTGGCTCTATCGAGCGGACCTTGACGATTGTATACCATCTCTGTTGCTTAAAACTGGCAGTTGGTCAAAGTTCTGGTATGCTTATTCAAAATTGCCGCACGTACAAGAGGCAATCAAGAAGGGCATCATATAAAAAAAACCCCCGCCAATTGGCGGGGGTTTTTTTGTGTCGGTTTACCCGATTATGTGGCACACTGAGTAAGGATACTTAGCAATACCTGAACTGTGGCGTCTGACGCACCGGAGGCCGAATTGTCAAATGCTAGGCTCGAAATACTAAGGTCACCATTATCAAATACCTGGCTACCTGCGGGAACATCCAAGTCAGCGTCTGAACTACCGTTAAGTCGTACAGTTATTGGTTCATCGGTTACGATTTGCGTAAAGATAGCAAATCCACCGTGATCGCTGAGGATATCAAGCTGGTTAGCAGGATCATCAAAACTGGTACCTGCGACGACAACTAAATCTTCAACAACAGCAAATGTGTTAAATTGAGGATTGAAATCGTCAAACGGACTTCCATCATCACTAAGGATGCGGATAAATGCAATATTCTCTAGAGATGCACCACCTTCAGAAATGGGTGCATATCGTTTCCAATAATTGCAATCCGTAAAAGTTTCGCCGTCATTTAGCTTACGCCAGACAAGGTTAGGGCCAGTGGCCCACATTGTCTTTTGGAGGCTAAGACCGTTGGAATCAATGGATTCGTCAGATACGACACCATTACCAACGTTGCGGGTAAGGTCTACAACAAATACGCTCATGAGCTTCTCCTATTATTTGTTATTGATGTAAATTGGCTCTTAAAAGTCTTCATCTATATATACTCACCTAGACGTATTTTTTAACACTTCCCCCTTGGGGAACATGAGTTGATACAGTTGGGTTCCAATTCCATTTGGCACAAGAGAAGTTTTAATGCCCATGCCAGCCGCCTCAAAAAGTATCTCGTTTTCTACACCAATTACCCATCCAGCAGATTCAAGAGCACCTTTACTTGGGTCTACCCATACTTGATATCCACTATATGTAGCTTCTGCAGTGTATTGTGATATTTGACGCTCATTCATTGGTTTGGTTGGTTGGGCAGCCTTTGTTGTGATAACACACAGACGATTGCCGTTTGTGATATTGGGAATCTCGATTGATGGTTTGATGTCGGATTCCTTTAGCAACAGCCATACAGGATGTCTATTGCCGGTGACCAATTCTCTTACGTAACCAAATTCCCGCTTCCGCTCCCTGATCTGGCTATATGGGATCACCCGTTTGTGCCCTTTGAATAAGTGCAAAAAGTCATCTCTGGCCGCTAAGTGTATCTTCACATCTGGAAATTCCTTCTCAAGTGATGGCATCAACAGACGTAACTGCACTAGATACTCCGGACAGTGCCCTCCATAGGCTATACAATACCTATTGCATATCTTGGCATAATGGTCGTATTTCATACTAATGTAAGGTAGGGTAAATGAATCGAAATGATAAAAACAAAGCCGAACAAGCTCATATGACTATGAAAGGTTTTGTCGATCAATTTGGAACAAACGACTTATGTAAAGAAGCCCTGATCGACATACTACTAGAGGCAATTTATGACCAACCCATCGGAGACGATTTGGATTTACCTTGGGAGGAGAGACAAGAAAACGATTCGCATTCTAACGATCCTGGGGCAGGGGATATGCCTACCTACAAGATTGAATGACATTTCACTTCTTCATCTGCCTGCCAGCTACCAGGCGCAACTTGAGCATATAATTGTTGCTAATCGATTTCAGTGGGAGCCTTGGATTGAAAGTGCGGCCACTTACAAGGATTTGCAATTACAGCTTCTCAAGCGAGGATTTAACAACGTTCCAATAACAGACAAGCCAGAATTGCTATCGCCATCGAACGGTGTTAATATGCAACACATCGCGCAGCTTCCCAATCAAAAGACTATGTTAAGAAAGCGAAGCCAACAGCATTAGTCTGTTTGTGACTTCGTGTAGATTTTTGGCAGGGAGAAGCGATAGTCGCCTGCTTCGATCACTAATTTTAGGTCATCCATGCTTATTATCTTACCGCCATAAGTCCTGAAAGTATCGGCTGCGCACTCGGCCTCATGGACTGAGAGTTGATCGTTATGGGTAACTACTTGCTTCTTCAAACGCTCTGTACCAAGCCGAGACTCTACCTGTTGTCCTGATAGATCGCCATATATCTTCTTGGCTTTGTAAGAGGGTATTTTGCCCGTATCAATATCAGGCTGCTTGGCAAACCAACTCTTGAAAGCCCAGATGTTAAAACTAGGATCGTCCGTGTGCCTTTGTTTTTTCATGTTCATTACTCAAAAAACTCAATTACTTTATCTTCTTGTATATAGTTGGCCCATTGGTATTCTGGCCCACTTGAATGATTAACTACCTCTACTGCAACATCTTCTTGCTGTTTTAGCCAATATAAATTTGCATCTATTATGGCATGCGACATCTGGTGCTGTGGATACGTCCACAATTCATTAGGCAATTTTATTGCGGCTGGTCGTTCCCCCTCAAATGAATCGTCACAACAAAGTAACCCTAGTTTTCGGACACCAAAATGATAAGATAAGCCTATGGCGGCACATATCGGATTGCGATAATCATCAATGACAATCGCTGGTGTACGCCGTTTTCCAAAAGCTAGGCTCCTTGTCGGCTCATAATAATATAACGTACCTTTATATCTCTTGACAAAATTGGGGTATGTGCGCAAGGAAACTATGCAGCGAGGTCTGTAATTGTGATCAGGCAATATGCCCATACATTCTTTATAAGGATTATTCGCTACGAAGAAATCAAGTCGTCGCTTAACAATACCTGCTTCATTTGTCTTCCATTTTGCCAGCACTCGGTTCGTTCCTATGACGCATACATCTTTTGGCAACTCGTGCAAAATGTGCCTTTTCTCCATGAAGCCATAGCCATCTGAAACAATGAGGCATTTAGTATATGAACCAAAATGTTCGTCTCCAACAAATGGAATTTGCATACTCAAATTGGCGTATTCGTTCTCCATTACTAATCGACGATCTTCAACAGCGATTAGGTGATTCAGGTCTACGGCCTTCACGTTTGTAGTAAAATCGCGCACCCATGTTTTACCTGCCAGCAGGTAATCATTGCGATTTGTATGATGTTTGATATATGGTTTGGTCATTGGCAAATAATCTCTTTACTAAAAAGAGAGTGACCCATCAAAATACTACGATTTTGGCGTACAAGGCACAATTGCCACACAATGTTGGCCGATGTCATCTTTGTCGGTAATCAGCTTATCTAATTCCACCCTGACTACTACTTCTACCGGATCAACTTTGATGCTGTCTGGGAACCCAGTAACTGATATATGATCTGGTATACCTTCAATGGATATGGTTGGCGGGATACCCTCTACCGAAATGACATTGGGAATATCGTGTTCGATAGAAATATTCGGAAGGTCTGGTGCCTCTACAGAAATCGATCTCGGCATGTCGCTACAATCGAAATGAACAGAACTTGGAAAGTCTTCCAGCCCTATGACATTGATTTCCTTCGGTATCTCTGGCGAATGTAGTGAAATGTCTGTTGGAATATCACTTTTCACTTCTATGTCAGGGAACACAGATGGGTTGATATTGATCTCTAAGGGTCCGTCTAAAATATCTTCGTCTATATTGGTCTGGGATTTAATCTCACGTGGCACCTCTATTACCGTCTCTTGTGGCGGATTAAGCATCTTGAGTTCTTCAGGTGATAGCACATTCGACTTAATCGCTTCAGGCAACAACTGTGTATTAGGCTTCTCGACGCCAATCCAATTGTCTACTTCGTCTTCATCCCACCAAAGATCATTATCACCCCAGATTGGTCCAGCGAAGGGCACTCCGCAAATTGCACTGACTGTACTGACTGTGGGACATTTAATAGTGATGCACGCAGAGATAGTTGGCGCAGGCCCAAAACAAACTGAGATACACGGTATATCGGGTGGTATTACTGAAATTACACTTGGAATACCAAGACCGCCGCCGCCATTACCATTACCATCAGCACCTGCAGCAGTTATGGTGATTGCTGTCGAAGGCAACTGGATAAATGGCTCTACAATCGGAGGTAGAGAAATATCAACACTTGGCACTTCAATTGGTGTGAGACTAATTTCCGGTAGAACGATAGAAGGTACCGGAAATGTAAATGGGTCTTCAAAAGTAACTTGAGGAACAATAGGCTCATCTCTCTCAGTGCCCGAAATAACTAATTCACAGAAGTCGTTGCTAGCGGTAACGATAGGATCAATTGGTACGCCTGGCGCATATGTGTGGGACCCGTCCTGCGTACTCGTTGTCGAGGTACCATCACCAAAATCCAATCGGAATTGCCCGACCGTGCCTATAATAGCTAAAGTATAGTTGATTACGGTGCCTGTACATTCATCAGGCGGTTGGACAGTATTATCTATATCAAATGCAAAATCAACAATTGGACAATTGTTGTCGTCCGGGCAATCAGGCACATCAAGTTCTTCCAGGCAACAAATCAACGTACCTGTATCATCGCAATCGCCACCTAGTAATTTTTCAATTGCACAGATCGCAATTACCAGGGCGTTGTGATGCTCCGCAATCACAAAACTACGGATGTCGGTGCCCTCAGGATTAAACTGTGTTTCGGAACCTCCCAGGTTCCGAACGGCATTCTTGAGCTTGAAGATGCGATCATTGATGTTTTTTTCGACTGCATCGTAGTAAAGAAGTTCGCCCGAGATGGTCGCAAATCCATTGTCGGCCCAAATCTCATCTTTACTAGGCGGTTGAGGTTTAATCTCTATCTCATCGGACCAGGGCGCATTATCTGCCGTGATGACTGTCTCGGTGGTATTGAACACCAAGAATAAAGTCTCGTCACTATCAATCGCATCTGGGTAAACAGGTAATGGTGGAAATGCTACTGCCATGCCTTATCTATGTCTTAAAAGATTGTAATCAGAAATTGTTCGTTAGCCGTTGGTCTAGCGCCTAACGCAGAAAATGTCAAATCAGCTTCGTTAAACTTAACAAATGCGCTCGTGCTGTAATCGAACGACAGATATGCCCTACGATCTCGATCTGACGCTACTCGGAAGGGCTGGTCGAGATCGGCACATCCTACTACTGTTGCGTCCTGTAAAGATCGAAACGCTGCTGAGCCGATGCCAGGCCCTCCTGTAGTCCACGTATTATCGTTAGGATCGTAACGAGCGACTTCTCCGCTATTGTTAAATGCATAAATTCCGCCTACTAGGGTTGCGATCTCAAGTTCCGTACGAGTCGTACCAGGGATATCTAGCAACTTGCGTACCTCTGCTGTCCAATCATCTGCATCTCCTTCTGTTCGGTAAAAGCTCACAAAGCGGAAGAAAGGACCAGGACCTGATTCATTGCGTGCGATGAAGTGATTCAATTGGCCTAATGACGAATCGGTACGATAAGTGGCCGGTAGTGAATCAGGCAGCGTCAATAGTTCATCGGCACCATTAACAAAATCTGTGGCGACAAATGTACTTGAAGAAGTGCTTGTGCTATCTAAGGCATGTTGGCTCTTAGATAGGCTAATATCTCCTGGCTCGGACACTACTGAATCTACGCCGAAGATAATATTGATATTGTCAAAGCGATTAAGGCCCACCCAGTTCCAGTTCCGGGTCTCTGTCTCACCGACACCTAAACCGGCCGATGTCCATACTTCGTTAAATGGCTCCATTTGACGGAACTTTACTGTCGTAGAGTCCTCAGCCCAATAAAGTACACCCTGGCCTAAGCCGCCCGAAGTGGCGGTACCTTTACGAGCAAAACTCGCATTCCGCAGGAACAAATTTCGCTGATATTCTTCCTCTGTAAAGCCGCTCGTAAACGAGAAATCTCTTGTGATACTTTCGGAAGGCATTGTATTTGACTTGAAGGCCTCGCTTAACAAGCCAAATTCAAACGTCTCCAAAGTCTTTGTTGTAGCCAAAGTTCCTTTTGGCGTATCAAACGCCAAAAGGAACAGATTCCTCTGTTCCATGATATTGATGGCATCCTCAAATTTGGTAATACGGAAAGCGCCAAGTGTTGTATCCGTACGCAAGCTGATGTCATAGATTCCACCGATGGTATAGAGAGCCACGGCCTCGGTTGCATTTTTATGCGTGAGATCGTCCCCCAAATCCCAGGTAAATTCTACAATTGGATCATGCAATTGCTCGCCGTTATCAATCACCTCCAATTCAATCAATGTGTTTGCAGCGGCCTTTGTGGGAGTAATACTAATTGTGGCCTCATCCGGCGCTTCTGCGCGGGCTACGAAGAACTTACTGATCGTGTAACTATCTTCTCCAAATTGATTGGCTACCGTAAGAGTAACATCATATTCACCTGGGCATGTATAAGTGTGTGTTATCGTGCGAATGTCGTTGTCCCCTGTTTGGCTACAAGGCACTGCAGTGTCAATCACTTCTGTTAATTCGCCTTGTGGGGTTTGTGAAATGGCCGAGATTTCCGAGCAAACGGATACTGATGACCCGTCACCAAAGTCCCATACTGCCGAAGTTGGCCCACGAAAACTCTCGTCTGTAAAAGTAACCGTTACAGGCACAATACCAATTCTTGTATTAGCAGAAAACCAACATCTCGGCGAAAGTACCAAGCGTCGTAAGAAGTTTACACGTCCCACTAATGTACTTCCGCCCGGTGCAGTATCTTCAAGGCCACTTATGCCAATAAATTCTTCTGTGGCGATAACTGCCTCTTTAATTGCGTTATGATGCTTTTCAAAGACATTCATCGTGACATTGGTTTGCCCCTTTGGCTTGATTGTATCCGTAAATCCCGGTATCAATTCTAGCTCATCAAAAGTTGTATCGGTATGTGATCCGTAAAAAAACGAAGTTCCTCTTAGTTCTGGCTCACTACATTGCTCAGTGAGCGTAATGATACCGGTTGGTGGAAAGTTGCCTATCACCAGATCATCATCCCTAATGGTGATTGAGGTATCACCTGGATTGTAATCCTCGATCAATCGTACTCGTAGCGAATCATGCACCACAAAGAGATTGTCGTTGGTATCAAATGTTGTTGGAAAGTTTGACGAAGTAGGAATTACCATTATGTTACTACGATTTCATTTGCTAATGTTACACGTTTAAGTGATTGGTCTGCGAAAATTACCAGCAGCACAGGTTCAAATATACCGGCAGCAGAATATGTGTGTGTTATTGTATGGATGTCGGGATCGCTTATGGTGTCGGTTTCTCCGTCATCAAAAGACCAATGTCTCTCAATAATGTCACCGTCAGTTTGATCTACGAACGTAAACGTGGTGCTGGTAGAGCCCATTTCAGGTATTACATACATAAGTCCAAGTCCCTGATCGTCTCTAACCTTGATGTAATTTAGTTTAGAGGTAATTCCATTACCACCCGTTGAAGTCACAATACGCAACTGCACAGTAAAGTCACCTTCGGCTAAGTAAGTATGATCGGGAGCAACCTCTGCAGATGTTGATCCATCTCCAAAGTCCCATAAGAACTTTGAGCCATTTTTATCGACGGAGAAATTATTAAAACTAACAGTGAGAGGCGATTCTCCAATTTTGGGAAATCCACGAAAGAGTGCTTTCGGCGTTAAGAATCGATTTTCGAATGCTATTAACTTTCCGTTGAACGAGTCGTCAGCAGGGTTCTCTGATAGCCCAATAAACTCTTGGATGTTAAGTAGCGCATCTTTTAACGCATTATGAGGCTCTGCCATTACAGCATGGGATACTTTTGCGCCAATTCTATGTTGGCCTAAACGAGAGCCTGCAAAACCTCGTCTGAGGGTACTAAAGATGCCGGTCCCCTTCTGGTCATAGTAGATAAGCTCTGCATTGATGCGTATCAAACCCTTGGCAGGAAAACTGCTGGTGTCCTCTACCATAAGGAAGTCTCCTGAGAAATTCAGAGTCTTAGTTAATGCCGTTTCTGCGTTGTTCTTGGCCTTGTAAAGAGTCTCTGGAGTGTCAATTCCCTCGGGGAAAATAGACAAATCCCCATCTTCGTAACCGTCGTCTAATGATGATAATCTATCAATTGGCATTTTGCCTCCATTGGGCTATTTATCCTTCTTTTGCACAATAGCCCCAGTCTTTTGCACCTTTTCTTTGGATGCCT
>SDBT01010805.1_pt1 | contig 14720 bp, 11 predicted proteins | sample 2277101 | NCBI WGS metagenome assembly SDBT01 (sample SAMN10404973, study PRJNA504765) | marine sediment metagenome | isolation source: marine sediment core GS10_PC15, 103 cmbsf | place: Arctic Ocean: Southern Knipovich Ridge | collected 2010
TGAACCGGAGCAGTGCAATATTGACCCTGCAAGAATTGAAGCTGCCATTACAGCTAAAACAACTGCTATTGTTCCTGTGCACGTTTATGGAAATCCTTGTAATGTTAAAAAGATACAAGAAATAGCCGATACTTACGGTTTAAAAGTTATCTATGATGCTGCTCCTGCATTTGGAGTTGAAAAAAATGAAAATTCTATTTTAAACTATGGTAATCTATCTATTCTCAGTTTCCATGCAACCAAGGCTTTTAACACGATTGAAGGCGGCGCAATTATTTGTCATGATGATAAAACAAAAAAACGTATTGATTTTTTAAAAAACTTTGGTTTTGCTGATGAGACTACTGTTGTTGCTCCCGGTATTAATGCTAAAATGAATGAATTACAGGCAGCTTACGGAATTTTACAATTAAAAACATTTAATGAACAAATCGCAAAGCGAAAAATTGTTGATGATACTTACCGTCAATTGTTAAAAAATGTGGAAGGAATTAGTTTCTTAAAAAAAATTGAAGGAGTTAAATATAATTATGCTTATTGCCCAATACTTGTTGATCAAGATAAATATCGTCTAAGCCGTAATGAGTTATATGCTGAATTTAGAAATCATAATATCTATGTTAGACGATACTATTACCCGCTAACCAGTAATTTTTCTGCTTATAAAGGATTAGACTCGGCCAAATCTGAAAATTTACCTGTCGCAAATAGAATTTCTGAACAAGTGATTTGTTTGCCAATCTATCCGGATATTGAAAGTGATGCTATAAAACGTGTGGTTGATGTAATAATATAAAACATATTCATACTTCATAATCATTTAGTAAACTAAAGAATTATTAACTATCAAATAAACAAATATGAAAATTAATTGGCTTGAATATTGGGATAATCATGGAAATATTAAAATTAATAATGAACAAGATTTACTATATCAAGTTGGAAAAACAGTTTCTTCCGAACCCATTGATGATAATCAATTTAATATAATCGTCAAGAATATAATAAGAGATTTACAAATTACTGCTAAAGACAATGTTATTGATCTATGCTGCGGAAATGGACTGCTAACAAAATCTATTGCAACAAATGCAGGATTTGTTTTAGGGATTGATTTTTCTGCAAAAATGATTAATAATGCAAATTATTACAATACCGGGAATAATATAGAATATTTACAACATGATGTAAAAAAAATAAATGAACTAACAAATATTATTAAATCAAAACATATTAATAAAGTAATTATATATGACGCACTGGCATATTTCAGTGCACAAGAGTTTAGTGCTATTTTAGAATCCCTTAACCAAATGCTTGTTTCTAATCATTCTATATTATTAGGTAATGTACTATTTCACAAAAAAAGATGGAAATTCTATAATTCTTTCAAAAGAAAATTAAATTATTTTATAAAACATAAATTTCTTGGTAAAACCACGGTGTTGGGTAAGTGGTGGCAGTATAATGAATTACATAGTATAGTTAACCGATTTAATTATAAGATGAAAATAATTGATCAAGACTCAAAATTATACTCAGCACACTATAGAATAGATATATTACTGAAAAATTAAATAGCAGGGCGATTCATTAGGAGATGAAGACTTCAGAAATGCAGAATGTGAATATTAATAAGAATACCAAACCTTTAGTAAGCATTGATTGTCTTACTTATAATCACGAATTATATATTCGTGATGCGTTAGAAGGTTTTCTAATGCAAAAAACCGATTTTACATTTGAGGTGTTAATTCATGATGACGCATCGACGGACCAAACAGCAAATATCATTCGGAAATATGAAAAAAAATATCCCGCTATTATTAAACCTATTTATCAAAAAGAAAATCAATATTCAAAAGAAGTAAACATCACAAAGGATTTCCAGTTATCGCGTGCAAAGGGCAAATATATAGCAATTTGCGAAGGCGATGACTACTGGACAGATCCCTACAAATTGCAAAAACAGGTAGATTTTTTAGCAGAGAATCCTGATTACGGTTTAGTACATAGTGATTATGATAAGTTATATGAAAAAAGCGGAAGAATTATTCACAATTTTAATAAAAACAATAAAATATATACATCATCAAATATTAATATCTTTAACAGCATACTAACGAATCAATATAAAATAGCTACTCTAACAGTTTTAGCAAGAACAGAATTAATTTTAAAAGCAATTAATACTATGGATATGTCCGGATATATTCAGACCGACTTACCTACATGGCTAGCGATGGAACAGATGGCAAAATTTCATTATTTTCGAGAATCTATGGGAGTTTATAGGAAAATTCAGGGATCAATATCAAATGACAAATCTACCTATAGATCTTTTATTACGTCAGGCTTGCGTATTAGGTTAGATTTTGCAGATAAATATTCTACCACTATAGAAATTAGAAATAAATTACAAAAAGATTATTTAAAGAGCATATTACTTAAAGCCTTTTATTCTAAGAATCAACAATTATGTGCTGAATATTATAAGGATATGAAAAAGAATGGTTTTGCGATGAGTTTGCTTGATAAGTTGATATACACATCTATTGCTAATCAAGCATTACATGCACTATTACTTGTTTTTGATAAAATCAAAAACATAATAATATTTTCAATGAAATGGGTCGTTAGAAAAAATCTCTACTAGTAAGTATTCAATTTAATGTTTAAATAAGTTAATTCATGAGTGTATATTTCCTATTCTATATTATTTCTTTAGCCTTATTCGCCATCAATACGAAAGATAAAAAACTAATCGTTGCATACTTCCCCTTAATATGTATTATTTTTGATATTACAGTGATGCATTCCGTGCGCGTTGAGGGAGTGAGTGCAATCGCTACTTATCGCGGTATGATTACATTACTTTTATTAATATTTCTTTGGAATAAATATGTAAAATTGGAAAAATATTTCACTCCTCTTTTAATATACATATTTTATTTATGCTTTCTATTTTTAATAAAATCACCTTCAATCAATTCATATTTGGCGTCTTTTAGCCATATATTAAAAATAAATATCAGTATTTGTTTGTATCCGTTAGCATACTACACAATCAGAGATTTCAAATATCTTAAAAAATTAAATAATGCATTAGTATTGACTCTTGCAATATTTATCATATACATATTAGTCGTTAATATATTTAATATTGGCCAAAATATGTATGTGACTTACGACGAAGATTCCTATATCTCCCTAGGTGTTATTAACTCCGGCATGTTGGGCGGAAATAGTGCTAATATTTTAGCTTATATAATATTACTAATTCCATTAATAAACACAACGATTCACAGAAAGTTTAAAATTGTAAAAAATATTTTATTTATTTCGGCAATTATTATTTTAATGTTAATCTTGAGACGCAGTTCAATTATTATAGTAATAATGGGATATTTAATTTATTTATTTTCTATAAAAAATAAACCAAAATACTATAAGTATATTGCATTAATTCCGATAATATTTATTTTAACCTGGCCGATATATGGTGACTTTTTAATGAATGCAATTTATTTGCGTGGTTTAGAAACGTTTCAATTCGAAATTGTAGAATCTGAGCATAGAACAATAGAATCAACGTTTATATTTGCTAAAGCCATTTCGTTTCAAGATCCTATTTATTCACTTTTTGGCGGCAATATCTTGACTAATCCAAATATACCAGGCACTGGTCTGTATCGGTCCCTTCATGCTGATTATACAGTAATAGTTCATAAATCTGGTTTAATAGGCCTAGTACTTTATTTGTTAATACTAATTGCAATTATTAAACATTATTATAGTTTAAAAAAATTACATTATAACAATTTCCTTTCAACCATTTTTTGGATATTGATATTAACAAGTTCAGCTCTTGCTTATTCCGGAAGATTTACTAGCATTACTTTCCGCAGTATTGTTTTCTTATATCTTGGTTCAATATTGGGTATTATGAAAATGGGAGGTGCAGATGATACTTATTAATAGCTACACTTTTAACAATCGCAGATTTAACAATTTTTTTAGTTTTACAACCCTGACATTCCTATATCAAGCTTGCTAGACACACTTATTAGAAACGTGGATCTACAATAAAATAGTCGATAATTTAAAGAACATAATTAAAAGAAAAATGCAATGAATAAAAGTAAACTTATTTGTATTTTTTCACAGTCTTTGATGTTAGGAGGTTCTGAAAAACAATCTGTTTTATTAGCTAAAGAGCTTAATAAAATTTTTCGAATTAATTTTATTATATTTTATCCTGAAAAAATCAAAAATTCACTTTTAGACCAATTAATTAATAGCAATATTGAAATACTTCTATTGGAAGGAAATAGATTGCATAAAATATTGAAATTATTTAAGTTTTTTAAAAACTCGAAACCGTATATCATCTTTAATTTCTTATTACTACCTAATATTATAGGCGGAATTATTGGACGACTATCTGGAATTAAATATTCAATTGGTGGTATCAGAAGTGCCTTAATAGAAAAAAATAAAATATTTATTAATAAAGTATTACAAAACTATATCAATGATTTAACAATTTACAATAATTCAAAAGGACTTGAGTTTACTACACATTATGGTTTTAATAATAAAAAGGCAATAGTTATACCCAATTGTATTGAAATGATAAACAAACCAATTATTAGAAAAAATGAAAATATAATTAAAATTTTATCAGTTGGTCGCTTTTCTAAAACAAAAGATTATTATACATCTTTAAAAACAATAACAGAAATTAAAAAGAATGAATTAGATTTTGAATATACTATTGTGGGATGGGGAGAATTAGAAGATAGTATAAATAAATGGATATTGAAATTTGGCTTAGAGGATTGTGTAAAAGTAATTATTGACCCTCCCAATATAGAAGATTACTACATTCAAGCTGACATCTTTATTCAAACCTCTATTTATGAAGGAACATCAAATACGATTATGGAAGCTATGAATTATTCTCTACCTATAGTTGCAACGGATGTTGGGGATAACGATAAACTTGTTGTTCATTGTAAAAATGGTTATTTAACAGCTGTTGAAGAAATAGCTGAGCTTTCGAATCATACTCAAAAACTCATGCAAAATTATAAATTAAGGATTAAATTCGGTAATTATAGTTACAAACATTTAAAATTAAATTATTCCACAAATATTTTTAAACAAAAATATATAGATCTTATTGACAGTTTGAATTAATGAAGAAAAGTATCGCTGTTATTGGTTTAAAAGGACTCCCCGCATTTGGCGGTGCAGCAACAGTAGGCGAGAACCTAATTGAACAGTTAAAAGATAAATATGATTTTACAGTTTATTCAATTTCATCTCATACTGAACTAATTTCAGGGAAATATAATGGTTATAATCAAATAGTTTTTCGAAAGTTTCCCATTAAAAATTTGAATATTTATTACTATTATTTCCTATCTGCATTGCATTGTTTATTATTCAATAGATTTGATTTAATTCATGTCCATCATACGGATATTGCAATAATATTACCTCTATTAAAATTAAAGTATAAAACAATCATAACTTCACACGGTTCTATGCAGAAGATCAAAGGTATAAAATTTAAATACAGCAGAATTGATACATTTTTCCTGCTAATTTCAGAAAAATTCATAAAGTATGCTAATGTCATTACTGCTGTATCAAAAACATTACCAAAAATTTTAAGCAATAGATACTCAGTCCATGTAAATTATATTCCCAATGGCATTGATCCACCTAATAATAATCTTGTGAGTGACAGTAGATTCGTCAATAGTAAGGATTATATTTTATTTGGGGCTGGAAGGATAATTCCAACTAAAGGCTGCCATATACTACTACAAGCGTTAAATCAATTAGAATACACAGAAAACGTAATTATTGTTGGAGATCCAACACAAGATGCGAAATATTCTAAATATCTATACAATATTTCCAAAAAACTAAATATCACTTTTTTGGGTATGATTAAAGATAAAAAAGATCTGTTATCTATTATCAATAATTCAAAAATATTTATATACCCTTCCTCACTAGAAGCAATGTCTATGATGCTGTTAGAAGTGGCTTCGTGCAGGATACCTATAATTTGCAGCGATATTGAAGAAAATAAGGATATATTTGGAGAAAATGTCGTAAAATATTTTAAGACTGATAATTATATGGATCTTGCAAAAAAAATTAATTGGGCGTTTGATAACTATAAAACCTTTCAAAATATGGCAAATAAAGCATACGATGAATTGAAAATAAATTATAATTGGGCTAATATTTCACAACAATATTCTAAATTATATAATAAACTATTAACTACTCGTTAATATCGAACGTATTTTTAAGAGAGATAAATATTTCAGAATTAGAGGCAGTAATTTTAGGTAAATTATCTAACTATTAAAAATTAAAATATGAAAATTGTAAATTCAAATGAAATATAAAATACTCGATGATTATAATTTAATCGATCTTAATCAATGGAGATATTTATTAATTAAATTGAAGAATCTATAAATAATGTTGAAAATACTATAGGTGATGTTCCTTACGATAATAGAATTAATAGATTCCATTTAAAATATCATGAAAAAAAATAACTATTATTTTTTCCTTTTTGACATATTATTAACTATTGTTATCTATAGCGTTATTCATTTTAATAAGTTTGGTTATCTTATACCTCGGGGTGTATACTCAATCCTGCTCGTGATATTTATTGCTTATTCGTTCACACTATCAATATACTATAATAAATATTCTGCTGCGATGGGAGCAAATTATATAAGTTTTATTAAAGCTATTTTAACATCCTCAATACTTACACTATTTATGATAACAAGTACAGTTTCTCTTACAGAATTAATTTTGATATCAAGACAATTTCTTATAAAGATCACACTAATTCCAATGCTGGTTGAAATTCTAATTGTAATAATTTTTAGGAAGGCATTATTCTCCAAATATACAGCTGAAGAGAATAAAGGGCTATATACCAAAAAAAATCCAGTTTCTAATTACAAATTTAAATGGATAATAATTGGAGCCATGATGCTATTTATCATTTATTTTTTAATGATAAAATTTAGAACCGGTGATTTTTATTTATATCCATGGAGTGAACGCATTCTATTGGTCTTATTTGCTTCTTGGATATTAAGTATCATTTTGACAAAAAAATATTCGATACAAAAGACTGATTTAATTCAATACCAAATTAGTCCTTATTTAAAATCGGGATTGATTATGCTATTAATAGCAGCTACGGTATATTTTTTCTTCCGAATTGAAATGCTATCTCGGTTTCTTTTATTTAGTACAATCGTAATTTATTCTATATTGGAGACACTTTCATTCTATATCTATTTTATAGGTCAAAATTATGATAGTGAATCTAATATTGACGCTTTATTAACTAAGAAAAAAATTTCTTGGGATATTGAAAACTTTTACTTTGATAATGAATCAGATCAATACCAGCTTGATCAAAAAGTTAATATTAGATCTATATTTAATCAGATAAGCACGCTAGAAGATAAGAATCAAATAATTGGTTTTCTTGAAAAGTATTTGAAGAATATGACGATAAATTATTATTCTAGTGCGATATTATCAACAATTACTTTTGAAAATATTGAGATTATTAGGAATAATTCAAAAAATTTATTTATTAATCTTCATAAACTCAACGATATACGTCATTTAAATAAATATTTAATAACTTCTCATACAAAATTAATACCAGGCGGCATATTAGTGGGATATATATTGCCCCTTGAAACAACATTTATTCGTTTACGAAATAAAATGCCAAAATTAATATTTTTATTGTTTTATCCATTTCATTTTATATTTACACGTGTCCTTCCTAAAATTCCGAGAATCAATCGAATTTATTTTTCAATTACTCAAGGTAAGAACAGGATTATTTCAAAGGCTGAAATGTATGGAAGATTAAATTTCTGTGGATTTAAAATTGAAAGCGATATAATAATAAATGATAAATTATTTTTTATAGCTAAAAAAATTAAAACTGTTTCCAACATCACAAATCCCTCCTACAATCCGATTGTAAAACTTACACGAGTGGGCTATAAAAAGGAGTTAATACAAATTCATAAATTTAGAACAATGCATCCATATAGTGAATTTCTTCAAAAAGATATTTATGAAAAAAATGAATTAGAAAATAGCGGTAAATTCAAAGACGATTTTCGCATTACTTCTTGGGGTAAAATATTACGTAAAATTTGGATTGATGAACTTCCCCAAATTTACGATTGGATACAAGGTCGTATCAAGCTAGTTGGAGTTAGAGCTTTGAGTGAACAATACTTCAGTCTATACCCCAAGGAACTCCAAGATTTACGAGTTAAATTTAAACCAGGAATAATCCCGCCTTTTTATGTTGATATGCCAGAAGATTTTACCGCTATTTGTAAAAGCGAAGAACGATATTTAAAACAAAAAATGAAAGCTCCCATTAAAACTGATTTAAAATACGGACTTAAAGCATTGCTTAATATCATTTTTAGGGGAGCAAGAAGTGGTTAAAAAGTGTTATGTTAATATTATTAACTCTATTACTAATATTACACTTATTATGGCCATATTGTTGTAGGATGTACAATGTTTAATCTATCTTCAACACCATCACCATTAAAATCAATTATATGATTAGAATCAACATTATATTGATCTGTAATGGCTTCCCACTCGGTTAATCCACTCCACGATATATTATCCTGATATAATATATCAGTTCTTCCATCATTATTAAAATCACCGTAAGCAAATGAACTAACATCTAAATTAGTAAATTTTATTTCCGGACCTACAATTTTCCATACTTGGTTACTACTTTGAACATCCCAATTTATTACACGAATATATATCGGATGTCCTATCACATTACCAACAAGATTGATATGATTGGGTTCTAACTGTAATTTTCCAGCATAGTAACAACTTCCATTATTTAATTTATCTGTACCTCCAGCACCTGTAGCAAGATTCCACTCATAGCTTGTGTCAATTGGTTTGCACGATGAGTCGGAAGGATCAGCCCACATTAGAGTTTGATGAACTGCGAAATCCGGCTCTGAAAAATCATTAGGAAAGTAATTCCCGATAATATTTGCCATATCTTCGGGAATGCCTCTAATAACAAACGAATGGCGTTTTGTAGAATTCATCGGCAGAAAATAGTTATTTATGATGTTGATAGTACGACCTGCAAGATTTTCAGGACTAGCATCATCTTTAGCAAACATGTCAGGACACCCCCGATCGGTATAACCGCAACCATGCATATCAAATCTATGCTGAAGTCCATCTGGACCGACTAAATTTGAACGAGCTGTGTATGATGGTGGATCCGCTATTGTATTTTTTATAGCGGCAATATCATGCCTATTGCGGTTAAATATATTATATGAAATTATCGTGTCAGTTTTATTCCTATTAACAATACCATAGCCAATATGAGGATTTTGATTATTATGAATATAATTATGATGAATATTTACATTATATGATTCAATAATATATATCCCATATACGTACCAATTATATATTTCACAGTTGTGAATCTCTAAATTATTTCCATTTTCATGTTTTATGCCTGCAGCTTGTTTCCCATAATTTGTATAACTTGAAGTACTATCGGGACCGCGTAATCGGAAACCTGTAATTTGCACATTATTTCCAGCCTTAATTCCAGGAGAATCAAACATGTAATCTGTTTCTAAAAAATTGTTTGAAAATATCAATGCGCCCTTAGAACCATTTCTGCCACGACCACTTGCCATTGTAACACCATCAGGTATTATTAACGTACCTCCCCTTGGAATTTCAATCTGAAGATTATCCTTTACATATATTATATCACCAAAACTCGCACTTGCTAATTCACTTTTAAGAGAATTAAAATCATTTGTATTAATAACAATATCACTTTCTTCGGGTGAAATAATGGGGAAATATCCCGAACCACCACCATACGGCTTACCTACTGGGTCTTTCAGCTCAATTTGTTCTTCCGGTTGTTCTTCCGGTTCGAATACTGGTAAAAATATTTGCGAATGAAGTTGGCTAATTATTGTAATAATAAGTACTACGATTAAGGATTCTTTTTTTTTCATAATATACTTTTTTTATTATGCTTTATAAATATCAAATATTTTTCAAATTAACTTTACAATGCTTTTAGTAAAGATACAATGTGATATTTTGTTAATAAATAGACAATACGGTGATTTAATTCGCTGATAACATTATCTATTACATTTTTTTTCCTATATTACATAAATAATTCACATTTTAACTTTTTAATGTTATAGTTTATCTAATATATAAACAATATTATGCAATAAATTAAAAAATAACAAATGGTAAACTCTCTAGTTTCATTTAACAAAATCCCCAATTATATATAGTGAATTTTTGCAGTGAGGTCTAATCGATCGGACAATTTCATTGCAAAATCATTAGTTACATCTCGTTCTATTCCGATCCAAATGACATTGATTTTTCTAGTCTTATCATTAAACTCAATAATCATTGTAACTTCCCTATCGTAATATTAATTTATTCTAATATTTATATGATACCTAAACGCAATGATAAAAAAATATTGAAGAAGCGATTGAATAATATAAAATGATTATTGTTTCCATCCCGCTTCAATTGGATTCTTAACATTTAGGAGCATTGGGAGATTGTAATAGTGTCCAGTCACATAATCTGGTAAAAAGTGCTACCGTTGAATTATAATTTAAAATAAATTTAATAAAGACATTAATATTAATTATGAATAGTAAAAATATACTAGTTACAGGAGGAGCCGGATTTATAGGCTCTAATATTGCAGGTGAGCTATTAAAACTTGGACATAATATTAAAATAATTGACAATTTCTCTACAGGACGAAGAATAAATTTAAAAAAAATCAATAGTGAAATTGAAGTAATCGAGGGAGATATCCGTAGTTATCACACAGTAGCACAAGCTGTGAACGGAATCGAAATCATATTACATCAAGCTGCATTACCATCAGTTCCAAGATCTATTATTGATCCTATTACAACTAACGAAGTAAATGTAGGTGGGACGCTCAATATTCTAAATGCAGCAAGGGAGTATAACGTAAAACGGATTGTATTTGCATCTTCTTCTTCAGTTTATGGTGAAAATCCTAAACTTCCAAAAAATGAAAAAATGATACCAGTACCTTTATCTCCATATGCAGTCTCCAAATTAGCCGGAGAAAACTATATGCGTTCTTTTAATATGCTGTATGATATAGAAACAATTTCACTTAGATACTTTAACGTATTTGGTCCCAAGCAAGATCCAAATTCCCAGTATTCAGCAGTAATTCCCAAATTTATTAAAGCAATAAAAGCAAATATAGCCCCAATTATTTATGGAGATGGATTTCAAAGTCGTGATTTTACGTATATATCAAATATTGTAAAGGCGAATATTTTAGCAGCTACCAAAGAGTGCAATACACCTTTATTATTGAACTGTGCAACGCATTCACAAATTACTATAAATGAATTAGTTGCGGGGATCAATAAAATATTTGAGAAAGATATTCAATCCAAATATTATCCTATAAGATCGGGCGATATAAAACATTCTTTTGCTGATATAAATTTAATCAAAAATGAATTGGGATATAGTCCTGTAATTGATTTTGAATCTGGTTTAAGAAAAACTATTCAGTCTTATTATCAAGATAACAAATAGTGTTACTTCGAAATGTAATTTTAAATATATTAGTATTAAATGTTCGATTAATAATATATCTAGTATATAGATTCCAATATACTTTATCAACGTTATTTTTGCAAATTTTACTAATTCATAGTATTTTAAATAAATGCGTTAATCAGAGTTTTTAAAATCCTTAATAAATTATTTGGTAATCTATAGTTTAGATCAATCTCGCGCTTTAAATAAATTATATAGTATTGTTGTTCCTTCAATAAATATATTTTCCATTTTTACGAAAACCAGATATTTTAAATAATCAAATATGATTTATTTACCAACGTTTAATCCAGAAAGCAATATGTTTATTAAGAAATAAAAATATAATAATCTACGAAATGTGACTTTTACTGGATATATTCCAATGTATGATGTTCTTAAAGAATTAAGTAAGTGTATGTTTTCAATTATTCCATCTGTTTGCTTTGATAATAATCCTAACTTTCTTAAAGAAATTCAATCTATTGTGATACCTGCAATTGCATTCAAACTAGAAATAGTATTAATATTAATGTTGAGATCGAAGATAATATTTCGTATAAAAAAATGGTAAGAATTACTTTGCTTTAAACAATTTTATTTATTGAACTATTTTTAAAAAAGAAGATTATGAAACAATTAACACAACAATTAAAATCAGGAAAAATGGAGATCATTGAGGTACCGTTCCCCCAAATGGGAAAAGGTGAAGTCCTTGTGAAAAATCATTTTTCTGTAATCAGCGCCGGAACAGAAGGATATATGGTTTCCGAAGCTCGCAAAGGATATATCGCTAAAGCGAAATCCAGACAGAAAGAGGTAAAACAAGTAATTGAATCAATCAAAACCAATGGTTTAATATCAACATATACCACAGTGATGAATAAGTTGGAAGCACCCTCCGCACTTGGCTATAGCTGTGCCGGTGAAGTTCTTGCTATTGGAGAAAATGTTACATCATTTTCCGTTGGTGATTTTGTCGCTTGTGGCGGAAAAAATGCTTCACATGCCGATATTGTAGCAATCCCGCAAAATTTATGTGTAAAAGTCCCAAAGAATGCTAATCTAAAACAAGCTGCTTTTACAACTATCGCATCTATTGCGATACAAGGAATTCGGCGGGCCGATTTAGAAATTGGAAGCAATTGTGTAGTCATCGGCCTTGGGTTGATCGGTCAAATCACGATGCAAATTCTTCAAGCTTCCGGTATAACCTCGATAGGTGTTGATGTACAGCTTGATAAAATTAAGCTAGCAAAAAAAGGAAATTGCAAATATGCATTTGTACGAAATCAGGAAGGATTAGAGCAAACAATTCTTGATTTAACTAAGGGTCATGGAACTGATGCAATACTTATTACAGCCGGCACATCATCGTTGGATCCGGTTGAATTTGCCGGTGTAATTGCCCGAAAAAAAGCAAAAGTTGTTGTACTTGGTGCGGTTCCTACCGGTTTTTCACGCGAACATTATTATAATAAAGAATTAGATCTGCTTATGTCCACCTCATATGGACCCGGAAGATATGACACGACTTATGAAGAAAAAGGCGTTGATTATCCCATTGGTCACGTAAGATTTACTGAGAATCGGAATATGCAAACTTTTATTGATTTATTAGAATCTAAGAAAATTGATATTGATTATTTAATTACTCATGAATTTGAGTTATTGAATGCACCAAATGCCTATAAAATGATTTTGGAAAAATCCGAAGACTATGCCGGTATTTTAATTAGCTACGATATTAATAAGGAAAAAGTGGAAGAGATACATCTTGAGAAAACCATAAAGATAAATCCGATTGAACCAAATATTGGGTTGGTTGGAGCAGGAAATTTCGCACAAAATACTTTACTGCCACTAATGAAAAGTAAGTGCAATTTTATTGCAATAAATACAAATCATGGCAATAATTCAATATATGTTGCCAAGAAATATGGCTTTAATTCATGTTACAGTTCCGCTGAGAAAGTCATCAACGATAAAGATGTAAATACTTTATTTATCCTAACTCGACATGATACACACGCTCAATATGTAATAGAATCAATAGATTCAAACAAACACATATTTATAGAAAAACCGTTAGCTATTGCAGAAGAAGAACTTGAGTCAATCAAGCAAAAATATAATAATTCAAATCAAAATAAATTCTTAATGGTTGGATTTAATCGTCGATTTTCTCCTTATATTAAAAAATTAAAATCGATATTTACTGCCGATCAAATCAAAGCTATTAACATGCGTGTTAATGCCGGCATTCTTCCCGCTGATCATTGGGTAAATGATAAAGGGATTGGAGGCGGAAGAATCATTGGGGAGGCTTGCCACTTTATTGATCTCGCTACATTTATTGCAGATTCAAAAATTGAATCTGTTTTCGCTCAAGCGATGGACTCTCCTAATGGTTTACATAGTACAGTTAATATTAACTTAAAATTTATTAATGGTAGTATTGCCAATATTTCCTATTTCTCGAATGGCAATAAAATAATGCCCAAGGAATTTATTGAAGTCTTTAGCAATGGAACTTCAATTGTTATAGATAATTTCAAACGGATGACGATTTATGGTAAAAAAGTAACAAAATTAAAATATAAAGCTCAAGATAAAGGACATGGACAAGCATTAATTGAATATTTCAATGCAATAAGAAATGGTGATAAATGTCCGATACCATTTGAGGAAAGTTATCATTCTACTTTAGCAACCTTTAAAGTACTACAAAGTATTAAAGAAAATAATCTGATTAAAATATAATAATTATGATCCTTTAATCATGTAATGAAAATAAATAAGAATTATTTAATCCTTTTAGATTTATTAATCGTGACTTTGACGTTTGAGATCCTATACTTTTATAAGTATAATGTTCTAATTCCTGAAGGGACCTATACAATCTTATTTATTGTGCATATATCATATTGGTTACTGTTATCCCAATATTATAAGAAATATACGCTCGCCTT
>SDBT01010806.1_pt1 | contig 14720 bp, 12 predicted proteins | sample 2277101 | NCBI WGS metagenome assembly SDBT01 (sample SAMN10404973, study PRJNA504765) | marine sediment metagenome | isolation source: marine sediment core GS10_PC15, 103 cmbsf | place: Arctic Ocean: Southern Knipovich Ridge | collected 2010
CCGGACCTTGTGGACGCCATCGTCGACGTGACCGAGACGGGCAGCAGCCTGCGGGCCAACGCCATGCGCATCGTGGAAACCGTTGTCACCTCGACCACGCAGCTCATAGCCAACAACGAGGCCTGGAAGAACGCGTGGAAACGCTCGAAGATAGAGGCGCTGGCGGTCTTGCTCCAAGGAGCCATCACAGCACGGGAGAAGGTCGGAGTGAAGATGAATGTGCCGAAAGAATCGCTCCAGGCCGTACTCGATGTCCTTCCCGCGATGCGGAAGCCCACCATTTCCGAGCTCTCCGGCGGCGACGGCTACGCCGTCGAGAGCATCGTTGACGAGGTCGTCGTTCGCCAACTCGTGCCGGAACTCAAGCGGGCCGGCGCGGAGGGGATCGTGGAGTACCCCCTCAACAAGGTCATCCCATGAAAGCCCGGAGATGCAGACCGTGAGAAGCCACTCGGTGATAATCCGCTACAGGGCCCCGCTGGTAACCGTCGCAGCTCTTATCGCATATCTCTCCGGATGTGGCGCCGCACAGGTCCCTCAGGAGCCCACGGGCGATCTCATCGTTCAGCCTGCAGGGCCATTATCCCCCACAGCCCCGCGCCCAGCCGACAAGGAGCTCGTGGAGGCATACGCCTACTATGCCTCCGGCTGCGTCGAAATGCTGACCGCTACCGACCTCGACTCTAAGAATGAGTCGAGAGCTGCGCAAAGGCACTGGAGGCTCGCTGTCGCGGCCTTCAAGGCCGCGAGCGAGCGGGACCCCGCTTCTCACGAAATCGTTCACTTGTTGACTGTCTGTCAATTCCGATTGGGAGATAGAGCCGCTGCCCTCGCCGCCCTCGAGAGGCTTTCGAAGCTCATGCCCGAGGACAGCGAGCACTTGGAAGCCCTAGCCCAGACGTACGGCAGGCTTGGCCAATCCAAATCCGCCATCCGGGAGTACGAGCGCATGCTGGATCTAGCTCCGGAAGAGTCTGAGGAGCGCTCGCGGATCCTGCATAAGATCGCAACTCTATACAGGAAAGACAAGCAACCGGAACGCGCACTGGAGTATTACGACAAAGTCCGCGAAAGCGGCTACAAAGTGGAAACGATCGAGTTCGAAGTCGCTTCATGTCACGCCGTGTTGGGTGACCATCGCTCAGCCATCGATGCCACACTCAGGTTTCTCCGCGATAACCTCGGCACCAAACATGGTGATCACGCCCTCATTTTCCTCGAGAACCAGTACGGGAAGGCTGACCTCTTGCAGGAGGGGGCGGAAGAGTTCGCCAGGCTCCTCGAGCGCGATCCTGATAACGTGCGCATTGTCAGGCTCAGGATGCTGCTTCTCGACAGAAGCGGACAAAGGCAGACGGCAATAGAACAAGGCGAGACATTCCTCGTAGCTTACCCCGATGCGGCCACGGTCAGAGTGGTGCTGGCCCAGTTCCTCGAGGCGGCGAAAGAGTTCGAGCGGGCCATCAAAGAGTACAGCGAGGTGCTCACAGCGTCCGATCCCGACTCCTACGTCCACCGTGCCGCAGATGCGGGCCTTGTCGTGGTCCGGCGAGAGTTAGCCCTGTTGCATCTGCGGGAGGGGGAGGTTGAGAAGGCCGCGGAGGTAATCAAACCCCTAATGCTCGATGACGTGCCCGACTGGCGTATAAAGCCAGTCCTGGCGCGCATCTTGAAGAGAGCAGACGAGACGGACCTTGCCATACGATTGATTCAGGACGCCCTGGAAGGGCACGCCGATGAACCGGAGGTCGCAAAGGAACTCTATTTCACGTTGGGCGACATTTATTACGAGGCCGAGCAGCCCACGGAGGCCGAGGAGGCCCTGAAGAAGAGCCTTGAGCTGGACCCGAAGTTCGCATTTGCCTCGAACTACTTGGGCTACATGTGGGCAGAGCAGGGCCGAAATCTCGAAGAAGCCGTGAAGCTCATCAAGATAGCTCTGGAAGGAGACCCCGACTCCCACGCCTACCTGGACAGCCTCGCCTGGGCCTATTACAAGCAGGCTGTCCGCGACGGCGACGCCGATAAGCTCATCGAGTGCGCAAGCCTACTGGAAAAGGCCACCGCCAAGGAAAAAGACCCCGTGGTCCTCGACCACTACGGAGACGTGCTGTACGGCCTCAGACAATGGGTGGAAGCGTCCGAGAAATGGCGCGAGGCGATCAAGCACATCAGGGGCAAGCCTAACCCCAATCCCGAACTTTTACGACTGAAGATGAGTCAAGTGGGGAAACTCCTGGGCAAGGAAGATCAGGAATCCCCGGAAGTCCCGAGGCCGCCGATCCCGATCCCACCTTCTGCCTTGCCCGAGGGCAGCGAGAGCCAACCCGAGGATGGCAACACCGAGAATCCTGAATCCCCGAAGGAGCAGCCGTAATGGCCGGACATTCGCACTGGGCCGGAATCAAACACAAGAAGGCAGTCGTCGACGCCAGGAAGGGCAAGCTTTTCAGCAAGCTCGCCAAGAACATCATTACGGCTGCCAGAGTCGGAGGCCGCGACGTTGAAACCAACCTGGCCCTCCGATACGCCATCGAGAAAGCCAGGTCGTTCAGCATGCCCAAGGAGAACATCGAACGCGCGATAAAACGCGGAACGGGCGAACTGGGCAGCAACCGGCTTGAAGAGATAATCTACGAGGGCTACGGCCCCGGCGGCGTGGCCATTATGATGGAGCTCATCACGGACAACCGCAATCGCAGCGCCGCCGAACTGCGCAAGCTGATGGAACTCGGCGGCGGCAGGCTGAGCTCCGCCGGCTGCGTGGCCTGGGTATTCGAGAAGAAAGGCTTGTTCATCGTGGGGGAGGGAAAGGTCTCCGAAGACGAGCTGCTCTCTCTCGTCCTCGACGCGGGCGCGGAGGACATGGTCAAGGTTCAGGATGCCTACCAGATCACCTGCGAGCCTGCGGATTTCGAGTCGGTGCGCCGCGCTCTCCGCAAGCATAAGATAGATGCCGAGCCGGCCGAGCTGAGCATGATACCGAAGAGTTATGTGAATGTAGACGAGCCGACCGCGCAGAAGATCATCTCTCTGCTCGAATCGCTGGACGACCACGACGACGTGCAAAACGTGTTCGCCAACTTCGAGATGCCTGACGGCGAGGCAGACAAGGCGCCGGAGGGGCAGGCTACTTGATCATGCTGCGCCAGCCGTGTATCCCACCCGGGCTACGGTAGACGCTGGAGTAGTCGCTGCGGAGATTGAGGACCCTGTTGCCGACCTCCATCTCCCTCGCGAAATTCCCGATGTGCCAGAAGCAGCTCGCGAGAGGAACATCGATGCCGTATGCGCTGCCCGCGTCGAAATCTCCGGCTTCGTCGATATCTCCTCCACTGTCACCCAGACGCTGCAAGCCTCTCTTATCCACGTACTGCCGCACCTCATACCAGGAAACGACCCGGTCTTGGTTTCCGCCATCGTCAGGGTAGTTGCCGCGCGGGTAACCTATCTCCGCGGCGTCGGGATCGGTTGTAGGCCACCAGGAGCATGCGAGCGGGTTGAACTGGTATAAGTAGCTGACCTCCGGAATTTCGATGCCGATTTGCGGGTCGTCGGTTTCCTCATACTGCTCGCCAGCGGCCACAGGACGGCTTCCGCCAAGCACACCACCAACCTGGCCACTGATGTCCGCCGGGCAACGGAAGATTTGCACGTTTTCCAGATATCCAGGATAAAGGTCGGAGAGCCAGTTGGGAAGTCTTTCGAGATTGCTCTCGTACATCTGGATAGCAGACCCTATCTGGCGAAGCTGCCCCATGCATTCCGCCACTAGCGCCTCCCGACGAGCACCGATGACACTGGGTATGAGGAGCGCAGACAGCGCCGCAATCACGGCGATGACCACGAGCATCTCGACCAGCGTAATTCCTCGCATCCAGGTGTACATGGATCGCGTCATATTCCCTCCAAGGTAACCAATTCCAACGAGACTACACTTCTATAACCATTCACGAATCAAACACCGGTCAGACGTTGGCAAGCCGTACTTGATCGCAAAACGTGATAAGCCGCATACGCATATCCGATTTTGAAATCTTGCTCGTAAGTAATTTTCGAATTCCGCCAATTGTCGCTCAGTTACTTGGACCCACAAGCTAATCATTCAAACTCGAACAAACTTACCGCGCGCTAGATCATTCAAACTCGATATTCGCCGAAGAAAACGACCCCGATATAGTTCTGGGGAGGGCGCCCCTCCGACAAACCTACAAACACAATCAGTCATTGGTACGCCTGAGATTAGAATCGGTGTCGTCCTCCCACTCTCCGTAACCCATGCCCGCATAGGCCGTGTCTTGACAGACAAATACGTGGTCTTGCCGATCATTGCTAGCATAAGGCGTTTCACTCCACTTCCCATGTCCATCATAGTAGATGAGGTTGAAACCTCCCTCGTGGTTGGCGTGCTTCGTCGGCTCCTCTGTAGAGGTGTCGCCGTACATCACCGATAAATAGCCATCTAAACGACCATCAGCCAAGTCAACGGAAAGTTCCTCAGGATGCCCTGAGCCGACCATCTCCACATCCGCAAGCAATGATGCATCGCCCAGCAGAACATGGCTGGCTTCAGTGTGCATTGGGCTGCTCAGACCATCGTAGCAGTAGCTTGTCTGATAGCGGCCTTCGCGGGCATTCAGGTCGCCATAACGCGGGTGCGGGATTGTTTCTACAGCTGGATTATTGAACCAGGCCCACCTACCACCTTCGAGCCAATCAGTGTGAATAAAAGCCCGGTCGTCCGTCGAGGGACATGAGAAGACGCGCGCATTGTCCAAGTAGGCAGGATAGAGCATAGCCAGTTGGTTGCTGAAAGGCACGCCCGCGTAACTGGAACAAGTAGTGCCAGAACAATCCGGAAAGTTCCCGCAGCTTGCGTACTCATCCTGAGCCCAGCCGCCACAATCATCATCCGGATTGTACACAAAACTGTCGTGAGGCCATTGGCCTTTGTACGAACCAGCATACATTATAGCCCCATCGCCTATTTGCATGAGTTGGTTCCTGCAGCTTGCTTTCCGCGCCTCCTGCCGAGACCTCAGGAGCGCTGGCATAATCAATCCTGCGAGGACACTGATAATGGCAATGACAACTAGAAGCTCGACAATCGTAAATCCGCGCCGCACTTTCAGCAACAACCCCACCCGAAATCCTCCAACCTAACCGTTCCATAAAGATTATACTCCGGCAAGGATAGATAAGTCAAACGCATACCGCACGGCCGAAAGTTCTTTGTTCAGGCTTGACCGCGAACCCTCGTTGAGGCTATCTTACGGTCGATGAAATGGCGGAAACTACATCCCTGGGGCGTGTACTACGCCGAAGCGGTCGCCATCCAGGAGCGCCTCAGGAAGAGGCTGATTCTGCGGACACCTGGGCGGAAGCCACAGCTCATCGCTGGGGCTGACGTTTCCTACGCCAGGAAGTCCGATGTGTTCTACGCGGGCGTGGTGGTCCTGCGGGCTGACGATATGACGCTCGTCGAGTCGGCTCACGCCGTGAGGAGGGTCTCTTTCCCGTATATTCCGGGTCTGCTGAGCTTCCGGGAGGCACCCCCTCTATTGGCAGCGTTCGAAGCGATAAAGTCCCAGCCAGACGTGATAGTTTTCGATGGTCAGGGGACGGCCCATCCACGGGGCTTTGGGTTGGCATCGCACATGGGGCTACTCCTCGACGCGCCGTCGGTGGGCTGCGCAAAGACGCGACTCGTCGGGCGGCACGATGCTGTACCGGCCCAAGAAGGATCCTGGGTGAAGCTGCAGCACCAAGGCCGAACAATCGGGGCCGTGGTCAGAACCCGCGAGAGAGTAAAGCCCGTTTACGTCTCTCCGGGCCACCGGATGGGACTCCCCGGCGCGGTGAGGGTCGTCCTCGATTCGTGTCGAGGCTATCGCCTGCCCGAGCCGGTCCGCCGCGCCCACATCCTCGTGAATGAGATACGATCCCGGGCAGTTGAAAAGGCCGGCACTCCATAACCCGATCTGAATACGAAACAGACGCATGGAGAGACAATACATATTTTTCCACACAGGCCTTGGCTGCCTGGCTGCGATTCTCGCGAGCGTTTCTGTAGTAACAATCGGAGTTTTGATTATTATGTATTTACCCGTGCCGCTATGGTTACAGTTCTTGGCAACGTTCTCAGTAGGTCTCCTCTTGTTTCGCTGGACGTTCAGTGCTGAGCGGCGATGTGCGGAGAGAAGGTTACACCAAGACCGGAGACATAAAAGATCTGACGGAAATAACGGAGGGCACAAAACGTAGAGATTCCTTAACGGTAATCACAGCCCCAGAAAGTACGAGAGCCCCGTAAACTGCATAATTTCGCCACCCCACAAGACTACCGTCACCGTCGCCAGCGACAGGTACGGTACGTAGGCGATGTGATGGTCGCCGGTTCTGAGCATGAGCAGCGCGCCGATCACGGCCCCATATATCGAAGAAATGAAGAGGATCAGTATCACTAGCTTCCAGCCGAGAAGGCCGCCCAGGAACGCCATGAACTTCACGTCCCCGAAGCCCATCGCCTCCTTGCGAAATATCTTTTTTCCCATCACCCCGACGGCGTAGATGATGAAGGCCCCCACGATCATGCCCAGGAGCGAGGCAGACAGCGCCGCGAGTCGCTCATGCTCATTCGAGAAAAATTCCAGGCTCCGCCCGAGCTGCGGCCGGCCGTGCAGCGCCGGAACGAGTACGCTCAAGGCAGGGGCCAATACCATCCCGCCCAAGGTTATCTCGTTCGGCACTATTCTGAGCTCGATGTCGATGAAGGAGCACACGATCAGTGTGGAGCCGAGCGCTACGTAGACCGCGATGACCTCGGGCGCTTCCCCCCGCATGGCTAGAAGGTTCAGGAACAGGACGAATGTCGCGGCCGTAATAAACTCGACGACAACATACCTTCGCGATATGAGCCCACCACAGTGCCTGCACTGCCCCTGCAGGATGAAGTAGCTCAAGAGCGGAATATTGTCGTACCACGCGATGGGCTCGTGGCATTCCGGACAATACGACCTCAGCGGCCGCAACACCGACCGGCCTCGCGGCAGGCGATAGATGCAAACGTTCAGGAAACTTCCAACCATGCTGCCGAGCAGAAAGGCCGCAATGCTGAACACCACCCTGAGCGCTGGATACGAGAGGAATAGCTCCAAAACGTTCAAATATCCCCTCCCGATTCAGGCTTGCCCGCTGAGACTCGCACCGCATCAGTTCGTGTCTCAACCAATTCGCCGAGCAAAGTCAGCGGCGTGCACTCCGTAACGCACACCTCGCGCAGCCGGCCGCGCTCCTCCTGCGAACCAGGGAAATGGACGATGTGATTCGTTCGTAATCTGCCCACGAGCATATTCGAGTCCTTCTTGCTCGGGCCTTCGACAAGCACCTCCACGGTTCGCCCCAGATATTGCCGGTGGGACTCGAAGCTTATCTTCTCTTGTTCGCGGAGAAGCACGTTATTCCTGCGCCGCTTCTCCTCCCGAGGAACGTCGTCCGCCAGTTGCGCCGCATGCGTGCCCCGGCGCGGCGAATACTTGAACACGAAGCTGTTCTGGAAGCGACAGTCGCGGGCGAGTTCAACCGTACGTTCGAAATCGGCCTCCGTTTCCCCCGGAAAGCCAACGATGAAATCACTGGAAATCGCCACGCCGGGAACCATCTCACGAGCCGTTGCCACAAGTTCGCGGTAACGCGCGGCCGTGTAACCCCTGCGCATAGCTCCCAAGATATCGTCCGAGCCCGATTGCGCCGGCATGTGAAGGTACTCGCAGACCTTCGATGAATCGCGCATCGCCTCGAGAATCTTCCGCGTTATGTCTTTCGGGTGGGACGTGATGAACCTTATCCTGTGGAGCCCTTCGATTTCCTGGAGCTTTCCGACCAGGCCGGGCAGATCGGCGTTTCCGTCCAGTGACTTTCCGTATGAATTAACGTTCTGCCCGAGCAGCGTTACCTCCACACAGCCGTCGTCGACAAGGCGGCGGACCTCATCCACTATCACCGCGAAGGGCCGGCTGACCTCCCGACCCCGGACATACGGCACGACGCAGTAGCTGCAGAAGTTGTCGCACCCCCTCATCACGGAGACGTAGGCCTGGAACCGATTCGGCCTGTCGCGCGGCACGCGGTGGTAGGACACGTTCACATCATCTTCAAGCGCCAGGACCGGCCCCCTTAACTTCGCGGAGCGGTCGAGCAGATCGGCTATGCGTGGGAACATCCTCGTGCCGCAGACCAGGTCCACGTGCGGAGCGCGCCTGAGTATTTCGGCCCCATCCTTCTGGGCCATGCATCCAAGCACGCCGATCAAGAGTTCCGGTTTGTTTTGCTTCAGGCGCTTGAGCGCGCCGAGCCGCGAGTATACCCTCTCCTCAGCGTGCTCTCGGACGCTGCAGGTATTGAAGAGCACGACATCCGCTTCCTCCAGCCGGTCAGTGACAGTGTAGCCCGCCCCGCGGAGCGCGGACAAAACGAGCTCGCTGTCCAGCTTGTTCATCTGGCAGCCGAAGGTGTAAACGAGGACCTTCATAACCTCAATCATTTCTCTATTACGCAATAATAGCTGCCACAACACTTCGGGTTAACTTGAGTCGCTGGAATCCAGATCAATTTCATAGCTCATTTCAATGTTTTCCATTTGTTGTAGATAATATTCTTTCGGGTGCGCCAGAAGTTCCGGTAGGTAATCCATAACAACTCTTCCCATCAACATGTCGCGGACTACGTACATCGTGTTAGTTGCTGGATCGTAATATATTGAGTTTACAGGAAACAATTCCACTTCGGCCTTGGCCCATCTCACAGGTATGGATCGCGTTCTCAATTCTTCCAAGACCATCCTTAGGCCGTTTTCTGATCCGGAATAAACAGCAGCAAAGCAATCCTGATAGGTGATACCTTCCCTTCTCAACATATGCGTCATTTCTCTAACCACATTCTTCACCGTTAACGTTCTATCGTAACGCTCACCTGCAGCAGGAGCTTTATGATCCGGATCGGAATAGCAACGGCCAAATAGCGCTTCCTCTCCGTAATCGATCACCAGCGCGGTATCTCCCATGAAGTAGGGAGAATAAATAGCCCGAAAAGAATTTGCGATCGAATTTGGACCTATCTCCGTAGTTCCTCTGTTCGCTTGTTTTATTATCTTCAGCTTGTCTGATTGTGGTCTATAGGTCAAATCTCTCTCGACTGTTAGATCATCTTCCAGGATACTTGATATTATTTCGACGCCGGATTTTTCAAGAGCCGAAGATATCTTTTCTAAATCCTTCGCGCTGGTTGCATTTATTATTGCAGAACATTCCTCAGGGTTTATTCCGGACGCCTTCAATCTTTTCAAAGCCTCGATTACAACATTACTGGTTCTACATGCATCGCTGGCACCGACTTTTTTGTAACCATCCGGAAAAAAACGAAATACCAGCGCGTCATCGCCATGATCAAGGATTAAGGCCCCATCGACCCTCAGGAGCCGCTCTCTTATGAGGGTTCTTTTTTCAGATGTTATACCGCGTTCAAATGGAGTTCCCAGCATATTCCAGCCGTCATGAAAAACAAATACTAATGATACGGCCGCCAGCGAGCCCGCAAAGAAACTGATCAGATAAGAAATAATACTCGGTCTTTCTTTTGTCATCCTACGGTTTTCTTTCTACCTTTACAGGATCACAATTCAAATCAACCAAGTAACCCGTCTTCTCGCGCTTTTTAATTTTCTGAATGTAATCTTCCTTGGAAGGTGGCAGAGTTCGCAAGAATTTATCAAGCATCAAATATCCAAGCCCGTAACCGTAGAAGACATCAACCTTATTTTCGAGCGCGTTGTATGATATCGTTCTCGGGGGGAATAAATCTTCCTCAGCCTGGCTCCACTTGACAGCAATGGACTGTTTTCTAAGACGTTCCAGAACAATCTCCAGGCCCTTCTGGGACCCTGAAAAAACGACCGCAAAGCACTGTGATGGCTTGATCGCTTCTCTACTCAGCATTTCTGCCATTTCCTCGACTACATTTCCCACGTCTAGCGGCCTGCTCAAACCACCTACGGCCCGAGGGCCTTTATAATTCGGGGTAGAGTAGCAGTGCGCGAATAGTGCTTCTTCGCCGTAATCAATTATTACCGCAGTACAACCGTGAAAATCCGCCGACGCGACTTTAAACGAATGACCTATGTTGTTTGGACCGATTCCTATGCCATGGACGTCCCTAGTAATATCGAGTCGGTCGGTTTCTGGCACGTACGTTAGCTGCCTCCCCATTGTTAAATCTTCTTCAACGATGCAGGACTTTAGTTCGACTCCTAAGTTACGGAGATCCTCAGAGATTTTTGCTACGTCTGCTTCTCGCGCAGCATTTAATATTGCGAAACAAGCCGCGTGATCTATTCCCTTTTCTTCAAGCTCCCGAGCAATATTCCGCACGACGTCGCTCGTTCTGCATCGCTCGCTGGCGCCTAGCGTCTTGTAGCCGTCCGGATAGTAACGACGTATTATGGCGTCATCTCCCCAATCCACAATCAAAGCTCCATCTACCCTCATCCCACTTTCGCTTATGCGTTTTACCCTTTTCGTAGTGGATGTTCTCTTGGGTGCGCTAGCTACGCCACCTTCGCCGCCGTAGACCCGAAGTAGTGCCACAGTACTGATTAGCCCCATCAAGAATATCAGTATGTGAGATTTTCTTAAAATCATCTTCTGATTCTGATCCGCGCTAGCGCGATAATAGCCGATGGATTCTTATGCCGAGCGCTGTGCCATGAATAACTTTTTCAGGCCGATGGCTCCTGCCAATATGCGAATCCGCACCAACTTTTTTTGGATTGCGCGTCAAAAGATGCCTTGCGATGTCAATCGACGCGTCGCAACCGAGCCATATACGTCCCGTCTCCGCCACGCTCACCGGGAAAGGTCTGTCGCTCTTCTTCGAGCTCCACACTGCTCTCGCTTTCCAGAATTGCCCGGATGACGTCCTGATTTTCCTCCGGCTCGATGCTGCAAGTGCTGTATACCAGCTTGCCGCCGGGGCGCGTCGCCCTGACGGCAGCACGCAGCAACTCCGTCTGGAGTGCCTGTAACGTCGTTATGTCTTCCTCAGAAATCCGCCATCTTGCCTCAGGCCGCCGGCTGAGGACGCCCGTGTTGGAACAGGGCGCGTCCAACAGCACGCGGTCGAACTTGCCCTCGTACTCTGCAGGTAACCTAGTCGCGTCCAATACAATCGTCGACACCGACTTTAAACCCAACCTGTTCAGGTTCTCCTCGACCTTGAGCAGCTTACCTGGGGAGATATCCAAAGCCAGCACCTCTCCCTCGTCCCCCATCAATTCGGCGATATGGGTCGTCTTTCCACCCGGGGCCGCACAAAGGTCGAGCACGTTCTCACCCGGTTCAGGTCCCAGGAACGGGGCCGCCTCCGCTGTTGACCGATCCTGCACCTGGAAGAGCCCCATCCGAAAGCTATCGAGCGATTCCAACCGAACACCCTCAGCCAGGCGCACAACCTCGCTTCCCCGGCAGACCGTGGCCTTCACGCCTTCGGACGCGAGCCTCTCAACCAACTCCTGCCGCCCGATCCTCATCCGGTTCGGGCGCAGGTAGATGAGCGGCGTTTCGTTTCCCGAGCGACAGATGGCTGTCGCCTTCTGATAACCGTACTGTCTCGCCCACCTTGCGACGAGCCAGACGGGGTGACTCTCGGCGGCCGAAATGTGGGCGGCCGGCTCGCCCTTCGGGTCCGGCAGCACCGCGCGCCTGAAGATACACCATCTTCCAGTTCGGCAGCGGACCGAATTCCGCACGCCGCCGGGACGCGAGATTATCCGCAACTCCCGCAGGATGCTCCGGAGGATTGCATTAACAAATCCTCCACCCCGACCCTGGCTCAGCTCATTGGCCAGTTTAACCGATTCGTTCACCGCCGCAAACCCCGGAATTCGCTCCGCGAAGACAACCTGATACAGGCCCAGCCGCAAGATGTCTACCAATTTGTGCTGCACGGAACGCATCCGCCTGTCGCAGTAAGCGGCCAGGATCGAATCAAGGGTTCCCTTGCGTCGGATGCTTCCGTACAAGAGCTCGGAGGCCAGCGCCCTGTCGCGATCGGGCAACTTCAGCCAGGCGGGATTTTTCTCCAGGTAACTCCGCGCAGACATTCCACCCCGCAGAGTCGCCCTTAGGCCTCGAAGCGCGATGCCTCTCGGCGTAGGAGCCGGCACATCAAATGAACTTGTCGGTTTGCTCGGCTGCATGGTAGGGCTCAGCTCGCTTCGCCGAGGCGGTCGCCCGGCTGGACCCGGTGGCCGCGCAGAAACGCATCCGCCGACATCGGTTTTCTGCCGGCGGGTTGAATTCTCTTCACTTTGACCGCGCCCACTCCCGCAGCGATGATGAGATGCGGCTGCACCGACACGATCTCGCCCGGGGCAGCAGCCCCTGTCTCGAACTCGATCGGCTCGACCTCGTGGAGGATAACCCGCAACGGCTTTCCCGGCTTCGAACGAGAGAGCAGAAAGCTGAATGCTCCCGGCCACGGCGATGCGCCACGCACGAAATCAATCAATCGCTGTGCCGGGACGGACCAATTCAGCAGCCCGTCCCCCTTCTCGAGCTTCCTGGCCAGAGTAGCTTTGGATTCATCCTGCTGTTGCAGTGCCGGGGAGCCGTGTTCCAATCCATCGAGGACCTCAAGGAGCAGTTCAGCCCCCATCTCCGCGAGCCGGGCTTTGAGCTGCCCCGCGTTCTCTGCGTCACCGATGGGAGTACTCCTCTGCGTGGCAATTGAGCCCGTGTCCATTTTCTCGTTCATCAGTATCACGGTTACGCCGGTTTCGGTTTCACCGTTTATGATGGCCCACTCCACCGGAGCAGCCCCGCGATACTTCGGCAATAGCGAAGCGTGGAGATTGTAACATCCTTTGTCCGGCAACCGGAGCAGATCCGGTCCTATCATCTGGCCGTACGAGACCACAATCAGCACATCCGGCCCCGCCTCCCGGATTCTCGCGAGCGAATCGGAGGCGTTCACATCCACCGGCTGGAAAATCCTCAGGCCCAACTCGAGCGCGGCTTGTTTCACAGGTGAGGCCGCCAGAAATCTGCCTCTCCCCTTGGGGCGATCGGGGCGTGTTATGACGAGAGGAACGGCGTGTTTCGAAGCTGTCGCTTTTAGGCTCGGTACGGCGAACTCTGACGTGCCCGCGAATATAGTTTTCATAGGCCGAAGCAGTAAGGCTCAAGAAGCGCAAAGTAGCGTCGCGTCATGACATCCACAGGCCCAACTCCATCGCATTTCGAGGCGGCACGCTCCACGGTTATCCTGGCGCTATCGGCCAGCCTCCTGGCGATAGCGTTCCTCCAACTCCTTCAGGCGGTGGCGCATTATTATCTTTGCGACGGGGCCGACCTTGTCTATGAACAATATCCCGTCGAGATGGTTTATCTCTTGCTGCCAGCACACGGCCATCAGCCCCTCGGCCTCGATTTCGACCTGCTCACCCTCAAGAGTGCAGGCACGAACGGTGACTTTCGCCGCCCGCCGCACTCGAGCCCGCACGCCGGGCACGCTCAGGCAGCCTTCTTCCTGGAAGAGCTTGCCGGAGCTGGAAATGATCTCCGGGTTTGCGTAAGCCCGAGCGCCGTCGTCTGCGCTTGGATCGCGCAATATCACAATTCTTTGAGGGACCCCGAGTTGCGTCGCCGCGAGGCCGACCCCCTCCGCCTCCACCATAAGCTCGATCATCCGGTCCGCGAGCCCTTGCAACTCGTCGCCGAACTCCTCGACCGGCCGGGCCTTTTCCCTCAGCGACGGGTTGGGATAATGTATTATTCCCAGGTCTGACAACTTATCCGCTTTCATCGGCTCACTCTCGCCAATTGAACAACACCAACTTTTGAATTATACGCCCCGGGGCCGTTGCATTCAACCCCGGCGCCGACCAAGACAGGGAGTAGCAGTATTATGGTGTTGGCGCGACTTGACAGCATTCCACGCAGCTTCTAGACTGAAAGCAGCACGCCGGGCCGCATCCATTCTGACATCGAGGCAGGAGGCAAGTCGCTTTGCGTGAGCCGAAGCAAATGGTTTGCGTCCTTTTCCTTCTCGCGCTTGCCGCTGCGGCTCAAGCCGCGGAAAAGGCGGAAGTGCCTGAGCAACTGGTATCTGGGTTTATCGACGCCGTGGCGATCGAGGATCCAGAGTTGCTAGCGCCGTTCGTGACCGCTGCCTCTCGGGGGCTTGTCAGAAAGGAACGGGGATTCCTGGGTGAGCTTCGGAAAATCTACATGCCGGAGGTTGACCAGGACTATGTGGTCGAGCGAACGCGCAGCGGCCTGCGAGTCGACTTCCTGCCGCTTATGCGGTTCCATCCCGCGCTCTACTTCGTCGAGGAAAAAGGCACGCTCAAGGTCGACCTCCTCAAGGTTGCCATGAATGTCCTTCTCGGCAGACCGAAGGATGAGATCGTAAGCATATGCAAACGAAGCGTTGAAGGGGTGGTGGACCCCGAAAGAGTGGACCTGTATGAGACGGATCATTTCCTTCTGCTGGCTTATACGGGTCCTCTTCCGGCCAAGAAGACCCAAGAGCTGCTGGAGGAGCTATACGTGGAATTCGAGCGTTCCTTTCCTATTCCCGCGCGCGGCGTGCCGCCTCGGATGCGAGGGACTTATCCCCACCTGGTCGTCTTTCTTTTCGACACCGCGGAGGCCTACCAGGCGTTC